>MDTB01106872.1_pt1 | contig 41324 bp, 39 predicted proteins | sample 811161 | NCBI WGS metagenome assembly MDTB01 (sample SAMN05326650, study PRJNA326480) | marine metagenome | isolation source: seawater | place: Mediterranean Sea | collected 2009 | reverse complement strand
TGCACACCGGTGTATCCGAGCACTTGCTGAACGTATTTGGCGAATCGATGGCCATTTGCGTTAGTGGCGATGCCACCAAGCCTTTCGAAACCCATCTGCAGAAACGTAACACGGGCGGGGGCCACGACCCGATTATCATCCTTGGGATGAGTCGTTCTGTGTGCGTAAAAGTGATGAAGCGCTAGTTGCTGTGGAAGCTCGTGAGCAAATCAGTAGACTGCATGCTTTATCTACCTCAGCCCACATGTCAGAAACGACCTCCAACGAAAGATTGCCACGATCACGGTGGCCACTGTTGCTCCCACTTAAAGTGAGGAACTATCGGTTGCTGTGGCTTGGTTCGGTTGTCTCCATGATTGGCTCGAACCTGACGATCATCGCGTTCCCCTGGTTGGTACTGAAGCTGACAGGTGACTCCCTCGCTATGGGTATCGTTCTGGCGATCTCCGGGGTGCCGAGAGCGGTGTTTATGATTGCCGGTGGCGCGATTGTCGATCGATGGAACCCACGTGTTGTGCTCATGTGGTCCTCGATCCTGCGTATGATGCTGTTGTTTTTGCTGGCAGTTACGGTACAGACAGAATTGGTCAACATGCCGACCATCTACGTGGTGGCCTTTCTCTTTGGCGTTGTTGATGCGTTCTCGTGGCCAGCATCTTCGGCAATATTGCCTCGAGTCGTAAAGGTTGATCTGTTGCCTCCTGCCAACGCGTTGATGCAGGGAATGATGCAATTGAGCGTGATGTTCGGGCCCGTTCTGGCCGGCGTTCTGATCGCTGCATTCAGCGTCGGGGGAGAGGAGGTCAGTGCGGACCTCCCTGGAATCGCATTGGTATTTTTCGTGGACAGCTTTGGGTTCCTGTTCTCCGCGATCACGCTGTTTTTGATTCAACTACCTGCATTAGTTCAGGGTGCGGCGGGTCGTCAGGCGACGATTCTGAAATCGGTAATTGAGGGTTTCTCTGCGACCTGGCGGGATGTACCGGTCCGTCTAATGGTGATCATCTTCTCCGTCTTCACTTTTTTCTTTCGTGGGCCTTATATGGTGGGCATTCCTGTTCTCGCTGACCTCCGATTTGATGAGGGAGCGCTCGCTTTTGGCATGATCACATCGGCGTTCGGGGTGGGTGCACTGATCGGGACGCTCCTGGCGGGTTCGATGCCACGGCCGCCAGAGCGATGGTATGGCCCCCTCTTGCTAATTGATCTGATGATTCTGGGGCTGACCTTTTTTGTCTATGCAACAGCACCCAACGTGGAGTGGGCAATGGGAGCAGCCGTCTTAGGTGCCTTGATCGACGGATATATGACGGTGCTGCTGATGTCCTGGTTCCAGGCGAGAATTCCGTCACACCTGTTGGGTCGCGTCATGTCAGTGGTGATGTTCTGTAACAACGGATTGGCGCCACTCTCCTATGCTCTCGCGGGCGCACTGATCAGAATATCTCTGGAAGGCGTGTTCTGGGGTGCGGGGATTATCCTGGTCTTCCTGGGTCTCCTCAGCCTGATGTTCAGAACCACGCGAACACTGGGACTGCGCTAAATCGGGAATCAGAGTCTGATAGTCGTTCTTCTTCGGTCACGTTCTCGCTCCGTTCGTTCAAGCGAATGTAAATTCCATCGTGCCGTCTGGCCTCTGTGTCAAACTCGTTTGAGGATAGGTATGCTGGTTGCGAGCTACAGTCGGTAATAGCTGAGATTTTGAGATGAAGTGGATCACTGCTACATGGCGCGGGGTTGCGCTGCTGACACTCTTTTGTTGCGCAAGCACCTTCGCGGACACGAGTCGCCCCAATGTCGTTCTTATTCTAGCTGATGACTTGGGTTACTGTGACAGTGAGCTCTATGGGTGTGATGATGTGCCGACGCCTAACCTGATGCGCATCGCAGAGGAGGGCGTTCGTTTTACCGATGGATACGTGACCAGTCCCGTCTGCTCGCCTTCGCGAGCGTCTCTGTTGACTGGTCTTAATCAGCAGCGTTTCGGTCACGAATTCCTGCCCGCTAAACCAACTGATGGTCTGCCTGACAGTGAAAAAACGCTGGCAGAAGCCTTGAAGTCGCATGGGTATGCGACAGGCATAGTGGGTAAGTGGCACCTGGGGTTGGACCTCAAGTTCAATCCGACAAACTATGGCTTCGATGAGTTTTTTGGATCGTTGGAGGGTTGGACCGACTACATTGACCCAAAGCGCGACGATGTGAACATCTCCCGCCCGGGACGCCCACCTTTACCGGAGGGCCCCTGGCAGGGACGACGGAACTACAACGTCATCATGAGAGGCACCGAACCGGTAGTCGAGAATGAATACCTGACGGAAGCCTATACCCGCGAAGCACTCGAGTTTATTGAACGCCATCAGGACCAACCGTTCTTTCTCTATGTTCCGCACCTGGCAGTACATCAGCCTCTGCAAGTGACCCAGCGGTACTACGACCAATTTCCACACATCAAGGACGAAAGCCGTCGAGTCTATGCTGCCATGACTGTTGCCCTGGATGTCAGTGTGGGCGCCATTCTTAATTCGTTAGAGAGACATGAACTGTTAGAGAACACGCTCGTGATCTTCCTGAGTGACAACGGTGCCGGTGTTGCGGATTACTGCACCAACGACCCGTTGCGTTTGGGCAAACAGACGCTCTTTGAGGGCGGTGTGCGCGTACCTTTTGTCATGCAGTGGCCGGGTACTGTGCCGCGTGGAAAAACTTTTGAGTCTCCAGTGAGCGCACTGGACGTTTACCCAACTGTCATGGCTGCTGTGGGTGCGCCGGTGAAGCACGGCGACGGTGTCGATTTGATGCCCTATGTCGATGGGAGCAAACGAGGGCAGCCCCACAAAACGCTGTACTGGCGAAGTGGTGCGAACTGGGCGATTCGACATTACGACTGGAAACTGATCCATGCGGGAGGCAGGGACTGGTTGTACAACCTGGCTGAGGATATCGGTGAACGCTCAAATCTTGCCGATACAGAAATAAGAACGCTACGAAAGCTGAGACGCATCCATCGACGTTGGAATGATCGCATGTTGAGCCCCGCGTGGAAGTCCATGGGTACTAAAACGTCACCGGCATTCTCTGTCGACGGTGTTCAGATCGATTGGCCTGTATAAATTTAGAAATTAGGAGTCAGAGTAAAAATTCTGACTTGGCGCTAAACAGGTAGGTACCCAGGCTGTGTTTTTCTAGCCGCGGACCTATTGCCCCTACAAAGTTGTTCGTTCAGGTAGTGGTAGGTCCCTTCACCATGCCATTCAATCTACTCAAAATGCAGTAAGGCCGTAGTTTGGTCGTCTGCGCGTGTCTCCTCGTGTCACAGCAGGGGCTCGGGGCTTAGATTGTGGGACGCTTGCACGCTTCGGTCATGGACCGTTTGATACACTTCTACGTCTGACTGCAGAAAGGGAATCCCATGAAAGTTCTGGTGATAGGTGCCAATGGCAATACGGCTGCACGAACGATCCGTCGCATGGTGGATTCGCCACATGATCCGGTGGCGATGATCCGGGATCCGTCGCAACGAGCGAGGTTCGACGAGATGGGTGTCCCAACGGTAATGGGTGATCTAGAGTATCCGATCGACCATGTGATGCAAGGTTGTGAGGCCGTGATCTTCGCAGCTGGATCTGGCGGCAAAACAGGAAAGGACAAGACCATTCTTGTTGATCAACTGGGTGCTATTCGATCGATGGTGTCTGCGCAGATGAACAGCGTGAAACGCTACATCATGTTGAGTTCCATCAACAACGACGTGAACAGCACTTCTCCGATTAAGCACTACCACAAAGCGAAGGCACATGCGGATAACCATCTGGTGGCAACTGATCTGGACTACACGATTGTCTGTCCAGGTGGATTGACGGACGATGAGGCAACCTTGCGCGTTGCGGTATCGTCCGAACTTCATGGTAGCGGCCGAACCTCCCGGGAGAATCTGGCGGCGACGCTGGTGGCCTGTCTCGATCGACCCAATACGATTCGCAAGTGCTTCAGCGTGTTGGATGGCGACATCGAGCTGCACTCGGCCTTGTCAACCATCTGAGACTGGAGATTCCCAATGGCGAAAAATGATCAACCCAACATCCTGCTCATCATGAATGATGATATGGGTTACTCGGATATCGGGTGTTACGGGGGTGAGGTCATGACACCGAACCTCGACAGACTGGCGGGTCACGGGCTGCGCTTTACGCAGTTCTACAACACGGCCCGATGCTGCCCAACGCGTGCATCCATTCTGACGGGGTTACACCCCCACCAGACCAGTGTGGGACATATGGTTGATGACTTCGATGAAGATGGATACCGCGGTGACCTGAACGCGAACTGTGTGACGATCGCAGAAGTACTGAAAAGTGCAGGGTACGCGACCTACATGAGTGGAAAGTGGCATGTCACGCGCCACACAGCGCCAGACGCACCAAAGCACAGCTGGCCGCGTCAGCGTGGTTTCGATCGCTACTTTGGCATCATCACAGGCGCAGCTAACTACTGGCAGCCAAAAACACTGACGAGCGAAAACGAAGCACTGAATGTCGATGAGCAACCCGATGATTTCTTTCTGACAGACGCAATTAGCGACCATGCGGTCGCGTACATTGATCAGCATGAGAATCGCGGCGAACCTTTCTTTCTATATACCGCCTACACTGCGCCCCATTGGCCACTACATGCCCACGATAAGGACATTGCGAAGTATCACGGGCGCTTTGATGCTGGGTGGGACAAATTGCGAGAGGAACGACTGGAACGAATGCGGAATATTGGTTTATTGGACCGTTCCTGGCCTCTGACACCTAGGGACGCGACTCAGCCACCGTGGGAAGATGCGCAGCACAAATCATGGGAGTCGCGGCGCATGGAGGTGTATGCCTCGCAGATTGACCGGATGGATCAAGGTATTGGTCGCATTCTGGATGCACTCGAACGCAACAATCAAATAGATAATACGTTAATCGTGTTCCTGGCTGATAATGGCGCGTGTGCTGAAGAAATCGATTTTGATCGTTGGTCGAAGAGTGGTGCATTTTTGTCTGGTACGACCGAAACCCGAGATGGTCGTCCTGTGCGATTCAATAACGATCCGGACATCATGCCGGGTCCTGTTGATACCTATCAGAGCTATGGTGTCCCCTGGGCAAATCTGTCTAACACACCATTTCGTGAGTACAAACACTGGGTCCACGAAGGCGGCATTGCCACACCCCTCATTGTGCATTGGCCCGATCGCGTTAAAGCTCGCGGTGAGCTTCGCCATCAGCCTGGACAGCTGACGGATATCATGGCCACCTGCGTTGACGTCGCCGGTGCGGAGTATCCAGCACAATTCAACGGCAACACTATCAAACCGCTTGAAGGGACATCGCTCACACCAATCTTCGATGATCAGCCGAATGGCAAAGAAGCGCTGGTTTGGGAACATGAAGGGAATCGAGCAGTGAGGATGGGTGATTGGAAGCTTGTCTGCAAGTATCCGGGTGATTGGGAACTCTACAACGTGGTCGAGAACAGGACCGAGACTGACGATATCTCTGAGTCGCATCCAGAGATCGTTGCGGAGCTGTCATCGTATTATGAGGCCTGGGCAGCCCGCTGTGAGGTCAAACCGTGGGTAGACATTCTGAAGATCATGCGGGAGCGTCGGCGTCCCAATCGATAGTCAGGCTGCCGTAGGCCGTATGCGAAGGCTCCTTGCACTAGCTCTGACGTTTGTCCTTGCATCGATGGTGACTCATGCTGATGATTACCTAATGCCTGTTTTGACTAATGACCATATTGCGGGTGCTATCCGCTCTGTTTAAGACTCGTCCTACCTCGATGTGATGATTCTCCAACATTGTGGCGAGATCGCATCGAACACTACGCCAACGGCTAGACAGCGACGCGGCTGAACGATAACCAGTCCGCCACGCTAACTGCACTTTAGAATACCAGCGAGTTTGCGACCTGAATGGGTGTTGTCTCAAGGGCACTGGACTGCAAGGAGTGAGTTCGCGGTTTTCCCAGGTCACCAGTTGGGAAACGTCAGCCTGTTACAGATAGCGTTGCCGGACCGTCGTGTGTGGTTGCGATACCTTGGATATTAAGGCTGTGTGCGCCACCCAGCAGCCAGAAGGCAGATTCACCGAGGAATGAAAATTCAATGGAACAGATCGCTGCGATCAGCAACAAGATGATCGCTCGCTTAAAGGTCCTTCTCTACTGTTCAGCAATACGGTGACATCGTCGTGTGAGGCCACTCCCGGTTAGTTAGAAACTGTGCCACGTTTCCAATCGCCGCTTCTAGGGCGTCATCGCGAGATCGGTGCTTCGAGTGGTGATCAATTTGCCGAAACTGCGTCAGTCAAGCTACACAAGGTGTCCATACAAATAGCATCTTATGATGCCGGCGTGCGTGTAAGATGAGGTTATGTCGCCATCGACCACGATAGACCTCCCCTCGCTACCACCGTTCCAACGCATTTTGCTCATGACTGATGGTACGGTCACCGAGATGTTGTCCGTATATATGGCAGAGCCAATCAGAGTTCAAAAGCTGCATCAGACTGTCGAGACCGCCGAGTATCATATTCCATTACTCGATCTACAGGTAGGGACTCGGTTAATGCGTCGCCAGATTATGCTCTGCGGTGAACATTCGGGTGAGGCTCATCTTTTCGCAGAATCGTTGATTGTTCCTGATCGTCTTCCCAAGAGGATGAGTGATGAACTGCTCTATAGTGAGAAACCGATTGGAACGCTCATCATTGAACATCGATTGGAGACATTTCGAGAGATTTGCTGGACGGAAAAAGTGACCGCGGGTGATCGTGGTCTTGATCTTGGCTGCGATCCGAACGATTGGTTGATTTCTCGGACCTATCTCGTGTTTGCATCTGGCTCTCCGATTATGCAGATCACAGAACAGTTCCCTGAGACCTCATTTAGCTAACGCTGTGCGTGCATGCACTTTTCGCCAGCATCTCCTCGTCATCGCGCATCAACATGTGGAGATAGTTCGGATCCGCACTGCGATTGAACACGGGTGCTGAGATCTGACCCTTGTAGTCCTGCGCGGGTAGCATATACGGACGACAATGCACCCCGTGCAGGCTGACACGGAGACCGGGCGTTGTTTTGCGGAATGAGCCGTGCCAGGTACCTCCCTGGAAGATGACCAGAGATCCCATGGGTGCCTCGACGGGGACGGCGCGTTCGTTGGCCTCGTCCTCGGGTGGAAATCTTTCTTCCTTGTGGCTCTTAGGCACATAGGACAACGCACCATCATCCCTGGTGTAGTCTGTTAGCAGCCAGTTCATGTTGGCCATGTGTGGCGCACGCCAGTTCCAGGGCTCTGGAACCCGACTTTGATCGGCGTGCATGCCAGTACTCATCACCTTTGTCCATTCGTTAGGCGTCTTCCACTTGATCCAGGCACTACTGTGGGACAGTCGATGAACGGGACCCAGCAGGTGAGACATGAGCGCTTTCTTGACGGGATGCGTAAGCACCTGTTCGAAGGCAGGATGTTGATGGACAAGGTGTGTGATCATGACATGACCGATTTCGTCTGGACGGCCTCCCAGATTTCGATCGATGCCTCGCGCCAGGTCGAAGCTAGCGCCAGTTTGCTGTTCAGCGACCCAGAGGACGGTTTTTCGGAGCTCGATGAAAAAGGACTCAGAGAGTTCGAATACTGGAGGCGGGACAATGGTCAATCCATTGTCGTCAAGCTCGTGCGCAAAGCGTTCGATGCGGAGCCGCGTGAGTTCCTCCGGATCTGACGTTGTGGGAAGGTCAACCATCTATTAATCCCCGATGATGCGTGCCAGCGCGGGAAAATACAGATCGCCGTAGCCTGCCGCTCTTGAAACCTCAAGGAGCTCGCCAGCATTCTTCGCGCCACTCAGATCCAGTCCGCAATCCTCAGCAAGCTGAAGGGCGTAAGAAAGGTCCTTCTGTGCGTAGGTCGTCGGGAAAGCGCGTTCCGGGAACTCATCGGGCCAGATCGCTTTCTGACCATGATTCTGTAGGGCGAAGCTGTTTGCCGAGCCCTTGCTGAGTACGTCGAATAAAACGTCGTCTGACAGACCCGCACCGCGAGCCACGTTCAGTGCTTCGGCGATGGCGACCACGTTCTGAAACAACACCATATTGTTCATCAGCTTGGAAACCTGCCCACAACCCACATTACCGCAATGAGTAATATCGCTGGCACAACACTTCAGGAAAGGTTCGATACGTGCGTACACCTCGTCGCTCGCACCCACCATGATACTCAACGTCCCTGCTTCTGCGGCCTGTCGCGTTCGAGCAATTGGCGTGTCTGCATAGTCGACACCCGTGTCCTGAAACTGTGCAGCCAGTGCGCGAGTAAGTTTCACCGGTGCTGTGGAGGTATCAACGATCGTCTGTCCAGTGGCGGTATTTGCTAGCAGTCCATCGTCTCCTCTGCACACTCGTTCCAGCTCTGGGCCTCCCGGCAGAGAGAGAAAAATGATTGAGGCCGACTGAACCACATCTGCGATCGATTCAGCGCGAATTACCCCCACAGACGCCAGGCGAGTCAATGGTTCGTCGTTGAGGTCAAACGCGGTGACGGTGGCCCCTGAATGCTGCGCGATGTTACGGCACATGGGTTCGCCCATAACTCCGACACCTATAAATCCGACTCGGTTGTGGTTCATGGCTTTTCGCTCCGGATATACGGTGGTAGGTCGAGCCGTGCAACTTCTCCTGCCAATTCCGGGCTGGCGGGTGGATAATACTGAAGCACTAATGGATCGTGACCCGGTACGATGTGGTCTTCGGAGTCCGCCCAGTGGCGTAGTACGTCATATCCCTCCAGCATCTGGCCCAGGTCATAGACGATCGGGAAGGGTGATGCTTTGTTCATGTTGTCATAGTAGTGACTGGCATCGGAGGCCAGTACCACCCAGCCGCGGGCGGTATTCACGCGCACGCACTGTAAACCCATGGTATGTCCACCAACAAAGTGGACGGATATTCCTGGTGCGATTTCCGCATCGCCATCATGGAATTCGACACGGTCCTCGTACACGTGCCTCACAAACCGAATCACATCTTCGACAGAGAACGCGGCACGCATGACGCCGTGGCGCATGTGCCGCCCGGTCGCAAATTGCATTTCCAGATCTTGAATGTGGAAGGTGGCGTTGGGAAAATCCTCTGTGGTTCCTGCATGGTCATAGTGCAGGTGGGTAATGATGACGTCTTCGATCCAGTGACTGTCAATGTTGATGGAGTCCAACGCGGCACGAGGTGTACGCAATAGTTGCCGTCCACGTTCATCGGCCTCGCGTTGACCAAAACCTGTATCCACCACAATAGTGCGCTCTGTACCGACGATGGCCCACACAAAGAAGTCGAGTGGCATCGGACCATCGTGCATGTCGTAAGCAATGAAGTTGTGACTGGCCGTACGTTGTTTGTGTACCGCGTAGCGCAACGCATAGATTTCGTAATTGGGCAGACTGGCCCCTTGCTCTTCAATGGTCGACAATGGTCGCCTCGTCAGGTCAGTAGGGTACGGTGACGTACCGTAAAAGTTTACAAAGTGTAAAAGTGCCTAGAGAAGGAGATCGTCAATGCCCGTCATCGAGATGTCAACATTGGAACCGGTTGGAGAATTTGGCTCCAGGGAGTGGGGCGAAGCGTGTGTCAATTGCGCCATCCGGATGCTGCAGGCTGTCAATTTACCTGACACGATCACCTGGTCATTTACTGAACACTACACACATCCACCTGCGCGTTTGATGACGGGCGGCCGTGAGAGAGCGGGTTACTACCTTATGGTCAAAAACGGTGTTGTTACAGGGGGCGATGGTGTCACAGAGGCGTCATTGAGGATTCCTGGATTCCACGGGAAAGTGCCTTGGGGATCTATCTGTCATCAGTCTGGCGCAAAGTATGGCAGTGTCGGCCAGCAACAGCGCAACGTTGAGGAAGGGGCATTGTTCGCCGCCATAGAGACCTACGTGGGCAGGCCCAATCCGTTTGGTCTGGATATCAACGAGGCAGGCGAGGTGAGCATCATGCTGGATCCTGTGGGACCATGGCCGCGTGAAGTCGCGATGGCATTGGGCGAGGATATGGAAGAGGGTAACGGGTTGCACAATGTGGCGGCGACATTGCAGATGGACTCCCCGGAATTTGCTGACCTGCCAGTGACTGAACTACGCGTGCCTGCTTTTGATCAGATGACGGATCAGCAGAAGATTGATTTTGTTCGGCTATGTGGGATTGAGACTTAGTGTCCTTGGGTGCGCGCATATCGTTCTATTGTGTGAGTACCGCGCGATCGCGCAACACGTCATCACTCCGCTCCATATGAAACATCGTGCGCACCACCATCACCTCTCCCGTAACGTGCGATGAGGCGGGAGCAGCAAGAAACACAGCAACGTTGGCGACGTGTTCTGGTTCATTGGGCATAAGCAGTGGCGGCACCTTGGTCCCGTCCTTACGTGTATCAGATGGAACATAACCCGCCTTCCGGATCCCTTCGGTGGCAGTGAATCCTGGGGCAACACAGTTCACATTGATGCCTTCACCGGCCCACGATAGGGCCAGGCTTTTGGTGCAGCTGATCATGCCGGCCTTGGCAGCTGCGTAGGCTGGGAGCCCTGGGTTGAGGTTGATTCCGGCGGTCGAAGAGATGTTGATGATCCGCCCGCCGGTTCCCTGAGCAATCATCGCTTTGCCTGCTGAGACGTCACACAGGAACGCACTGCTGAGATTCAGGCGCATCTGGTTTTCCCAATCTTCGAGCGTAATGTCCTCCAGCTTCGGCGAGCCGCCCCCGCCCGAGTTGGCAACCATGATGTCGACTTTGCCCATCTCACGAGTGGTTCGTTCAATGAGTGCATCCACCTGGTCGGGCTCTGTGACATCCGTGGATACTGCCAGGGCACGACGACCCAATCCTCTGATTTCGTCCGCCGCTGCCTCCAGTCTTTCTGCTCCCCGAGCCGCCACCACCACGTCTGCGCCTGCGTTCGCATACGCGAGGCTGATGGCTTTGCCAATACCGCTGCCGCCGCCTGTGACGATGGCGACCTTGCCATTTAGATCAAATCTCGACATGTAGAATTTCCTTAACTATAGGCCGATGCCCACTCGGCACCTCTGACCGGTAATGTTTCCCCGGTCATACCTGCGGCACCATCAGACGCGAAGAACAGCACGGCGTCGGCGATGTCGTCGGGCGAGCCCGGTTGTTGGATCGGTGGATTATTCTGGTCCAAGAAGGCACGTTGCCGTAACAGTTCATCCTGTGGAATACCGGTTAGATCATGGTCCGGTACTGCGATACTGCCGGGAGCAATGCAGTTGACGTTGATGTTATGAATCGCCCAGCTGATGGCCAGAGTGCGTGTCAGGTTGATTACAGCAGCCTTGGCCGCGGCGTAGGGCGCCATATGTTCATCTCCTTTGATACCGGACGACGAAGCGATGTTGACAATATGTCCGTGCCCCTGTTCTACCATGTGGCGTGCTGCTGCCTGTGCGCTAAAGAACACGCCATTCAAATTGACATCAATGCTATCGCGCCACTGTTGGCCCGTCAGTTTCAGAGGATCAACCATAAGTGCAGTGGCAGCGTTGTTTACCAGAATATCGAGTCTTCCGAGTTCGGCTACTGTCTTGGCAACAAGATCCGCGCATTGCGCTGGATCGGTGACATCGCAGGGTACGGAGAGTGTGTGTGCCCCCTGAGTATTAAGTTCTTTCGCCACGGAGGCTAAGTGACTGTCGAGACGCCCTGCAAGTACGACGCTTACACCGGCATCAGCCAAGGCCATCGCGATGATTCTACCTGTGCCGTGTTCCGTGCCGCCCCCGCCCGTCACGATGGCGACGCGATCCTTCAGTTCAAACACGTTCATGATGTTCTCCTCTTCGTCGGCCGCACAGTATTGGCAGTCACGCGTTAATTTACCACCGCGGTGGGATTGGCTCTGGAATGACCTGGGGTGATGCGGTGCGTCACTAGTTGGCAGCTTCACGCGTATTCGCAGTTGCCACCGGTGCCAAACCCATCGTGCTTCGGGCAAGCTCATTAATACCACCGGCATTGATGTAACCGAATCTTTGCCGCGGATTGAAGTTCGCCATGACGGAGATTGTGTTGTATCGGCATGTTGGGGATGAGTTTCGCATCAATTGCCTCCGTTATTTCGCGCGAAAATCTTTCCTGAAGTTCGTCGATAAGGTCACCCAAACACCTTGTACTAATGAACGGTCACAACATAGTGCATGACATTGCTCCACGTATTCCTGGGGTCTCGGCATGTTCAACGGCGTTTATTACATAATGGACATGATGCCGAAGGGTCGTGATGAGGATGAGCTGCCCTTCTCCATGGCCTGGTTGAAGCGACACGGTCAGTACTGAGGTTTCTTTTCTAGCTTTCTGTATTTCATATTCCTAATCTGGAATATACTCCCATGCCTTTAGGGTTTGGACACTTCCGAGAGCACAGCATGGGCATTTTTGAGCGATTTCTGACTGTCTGGGTAGGTCTTTGTATCCTTGCGGGTGTCTCTCTGGGTTATGTGATGCCCTCGGTGTTCGAAGCGATTGCTGCTATCGAATTCAACCATGTGAATCTCGTGGTGGCGGTTTTTATCTGGATCATGATCTATCCGATGATGGTGCAGGTGGACTTCAACTCGCTAAAGGAAGTCGGAAAGAAACCGAAGGGCATCATCCTCACACTGATCATCAACTGGCTCATCAAACCGTTCACGATGGCGGCGCTGGGATGGCTATTTTTCAAAGTTATTTTTGCGGATCTTGTCGATCCACAGTCCGCCACCGAGTATATCGCGGGCATGATTCTCCTGGGTGTGGCGCCGTGTACTGCGATGGTGTTTGTGTGGAGCCAGCTTACTAAAGGCGATCCCAACTACACACTAGTCCAGGTGTCGGTCAATGACATCATTATGATCTTTGCCTTTGCGCCTATTGCGGCCTTTCTTCTGGGCGTCACAGATATCGAGGTCCCGTGGAGGACGTTGATGCTGTCGGTATTGCTTTACGTAGTCCTGCCGTTGGTGGCGGGGTATATCACCCGACGGCAGCTTGAATCGCGTGATGGCGGTCGCGGTGTCGAGATGTTTGTGCAGATGTTGAAACCCTGGTCAGTGGTTGGGTTGTTGGCGACCGTGGTGCTTTTATTCGGTTTCCAGGCTGAGAAGATTATCGGCGAGCCCCTGGTGATTGTGTTGATTGCCATACCGCTCCTGATCCAGACTTATGGCATTTTTGCTATCGCCTATGTCTCTGCACGTTCGATTTCCCTTCCGCACAATATTGCAGCGCCTGCTTGTCTGATCGGCACGTCGAATTTTTTTGAATTGGCAGTTGCCGTTGCAATTTCCTTGTTCGGCCTAAACTCAGGCGCTGCGCTGGCGACGGTGGTCGGGGTGCTGGTCGAGGTCCCGGTCATGTTGTCATTAGTCGCTGTAGCCAACCGGACACGACATTGGTTTGACCCTGGGGAATAACCCTGGGGCCAAAGTAAAATTCCAGAGTAAATTGAACCGTGCGATCTTTATCGCACGCTTATATTACAAGTTTACTCTGGCGCTCTAATCGGACCTTTTCTGGAGCTGGTATGAAGATAACGAATTTGTTCTGTAGAGCGTTGTGTATTTTTGCAGTGCCACTGACGGGCGTGGCGGATCTGTATCAACCCGTTCAAAACTATATTGATACCTCTCTCAATCAACTCGACCAGATTGATGATGAAAGGCGCAAAGAATTGCGCAGAATCGCACTGTACGTCCGCACGCAAACCGGTATTGGTAACGAGGCCAGCCTTAACTTCATCTGTACACACAATTCGCGGCGGAGCCATATGTCGCAACTGTGGGCGCAGACTGCAGCTGACTACTATGGCATCAAAGGTGTGAAGACCTTCTCAGGTGGTACGGAGGCGACCGCGTTCAACCCAAGGGCGGTTGCTGCGATGAAACGCGCCGGATTCAACATAGAGAAAACCCTGGAGGGCAAGAATCCTCTCTACCACGTACGTAATGGTGAAGATGGAGAGCCGATGCGCGCGTTCTCAAAAAAGTACGAACACGAAGAGAATCCCCAGGACAATTTCTGCGCCGTCATGGTTTGTTCGGATGCCGACAAGAACTGCCCGACCGTTAACGGTGCGAGCTATCGGGTTGCGATTCCGTATGTTGATCCAAAAGCATTCGACAATACGGAGCTTGAAGCAGCAAAGTATGACGAGCGCTGTCGACAGATCAGCCGTGAAATGCTGTTCTTGTTCTCACAGGTAGAAGCCTGAACCACCACCTGTGATGCCGGGCCTTGCCGAAATCAATACCTGGATCAGCGGACAGTTGTTGTCGGCTGATGGGAGTCTACTGACCTTTCTGTGGTTGTTTGCAGGTGGCCTGGTGGCGAGTCTGCTCCCCTGCGTGTATCCGTTGTATCCGGTGACGATTTCTGTGCTGCGCGCGCGTGGCAGTACATCTAGATGGGTTCATCCGCTGCTCTATTACCTTGGCCTCGTGATGATATATCTCGTTTTCGGAGCATTTGCAGGTTTTGGCGGTGGTTTCCTGAACGAGCTGATGCAATATTCCGTGACCAACCTGGTCATCGGCGGCATCTTTCTGGCTCTTGCACTGGCTGTGGTGGATTACCTTCGTTTACCCATTTTTAAGTCGCGTGGGACTGATCCCGGCGACGGAGCGACCGGTACAGTGTTGATGGGGATGAGTGCAGGTTTGTTGTCATCTGCTTGTGTCGGACCGGTCGTGGTGGGGATTCTACTGGCGATTGCGGCGTCCAGCGATGGTGCCCCTGCCGTGGCTGCCATCCAGGGTGCGGTCAGTATGCTGGCGTTTGGGCTTGGCCTGGGACTTCCATTGCTAATGATCGGTCTATTTGGCACTCAGTTACCGAAAGGTGGTGCATGGATGCGAGTCATCCAGTGGTTTCTGGCACTCCTCATTTTATGGTTTTCGCATCTCTATGTAGAAAAAGGACTTCTGGTGCTGGGGCTGGATACTGCACAAGTCAGTCTTTCGATGGGTGGGCTGGTCTTGGTGCTGTTGGCGCTGTACTTCTTGCAAGACCCCATAATCTCGCGTCAGCAACGTATACAGCGGTCTCTGTCGGCGACGGCTGCCATCATTGGGGTGACATTACTTTTGCGCGGAATGCTACCGGCACCGATCACACAAATAGCGAATCTCGATGGAGAACAGGCGTCTGTCGCGAGCTTACTCATCGAAGAAAAGCATGGACTCACCTGGCATCTGGATAGGGACGTTGCCTATGAAATGGCCGCTCAGACGGGTCGCAACGTGTTTATCGATTTCTACGCCCACTGGTGCGCCAACTGCAAGGAGTTCGTAAAGCTTACAGGCACTGATGCCACCTTGAACGCCGCGCTGCAGAACGCTGTGTTACTAAAGGTGTACGACACGAGCCCCGAGTTTGATGTTTATGCAGCAGACCCTCGGTTTCCGGAACTCAATGTCGGATTACCGTTTTTTGTTATCACGGATGCAAAGGGGCATCTGCTCTTCAAGACGACCGATTACCTGCAGACTGAGGATATGGCACTGTTCCTGTAGCTCCTGATGCTCAGATAATTGACTAAAATAGTCAGGTATTCCATACTCGCCGATCCCAATGTGCGGCAAAAACGTACATTAAAAGTCCGGTAGAACTCGCTGCAGCCCCTGATGGATTGCGAGCGATGCTGCCAAACCCATATTTGAGGTGAGCGATGAGACTGACGGCGAAAGGTCGGTACGCGGTATCCGCCATGCTTGATCTGGCACTGCACGACGGCGAGGGGCCGATCAGCCTCGCTGATATCTCCGAACGTCAGGATATTTCACTGTCCTATCTTGAGCAACTCTTCTCCAAACTGCGTCGGAACGGGCTTGTCAGCAGCGTCCGTGGTCCCGGCGGCGGCTACACACTTTCTCGTGGTGCTGAACAGATCTTTGTTGCTGAGATTATCGACTCGGTCGATGAAAGCGTTGATGCCACTCGATGTCATGGGCGTGCCGACTGTCAGCATGGTGCCAAATGTCTCACACACGAACTCTGGTCCGATCTCTCCGAACAAATCCATCAGTTTCTTGCCGGTATTGACCTCGCAAGCGTCCTGGCCAGACGAGGCGTTTTGACACCATCTGAAGAAGCAGCCAATGAGGAGGCAGATTCGGAAGCAGCGCTGATCCGATTGCCAACGCGGGAAATCGCGCAATGAGATTACCAATTTACATGGACTACGCGTCGACGACACCCGTTGATCCGCGAGTCGCGCAGAAAATGAGTGAATGCCTGCTCGTCGAAGGCAACTTTGGTAATCCTGCGAGTCGTAGCCACAAATATGGCTGGCAGGCCGAAGAAGCAGTTGAGGTCGCACGCCGACACGTGGCTGATCTGGTTAACTGTGATCCCCGCGAAATTGTCTGGACATCGGGCGCGACGGAATCCGATAACCTCGCTATTAAAGGAGTGATTGACCACGAAGCGTCACGGCGCCGCCACGTTATAACTTCGACGATTGAGCACAAAGCAGTTTTGGACACCTGCCACTCCCTGGAACAACTCGGTTTTGAGGCGGACTATCTTGAGCCTCAGCCGGATGGGACCACCTCGCCTCAACAGGTCGAAGACGCGATCCGACCGGATACAGCACTGGTTTCAATCATGCACGTGAATAATGAAATTGGTGTTGCAAACGACATCGCAGCCATTGGCGCCGTCTGCCGGAAACATGATGTATTGTTTCACGTTGACGCTGCCCAAAGCGCCGGCAAGCTGCCGATCGATCTGGCGACATTACCCGTCGACCTGATGTCATTCTCGGCACACAAGATCTATGGCCCCAAGGGGATGGGTGCCTTGTACGTAAGGCGCGACCCACGGGTCCGTGTCAATGCTCAGATACATGGCGGTGGCCATGAGCGAGGCATGCGTTCGGGCACTTTGGCGACCCACCAGATCGTTGGCATGGGTGAAGCTTTCCGTATTGCCCATCAGGAACTGGCTGAAGAATCCGAGCGTATCCTGAAATTGCGACATCGATTGTGGGATGGCTTGCGTAGTATGCCGGCAGTTCAGGCTAACGGTAGCCTTGAGGTGTATGTTCCGGGAATCATCAACGTCAGTTTTGGTTTTGTCGATGGTGAAACACTGGTGATGTCCTTGAATGATCTTGCGGTCTCCACAGGGTCTGCCTGTACCTCTGCCAGTATCGAACCCTCCTATGTGCTGAGGGCGATTGGCTTGTCCAACCAGCTCGCACACAGTTCGCTGCGGTTATCCATTGGCCGGTTTACTTCTGAAGCAGATGTGGATTCAGCGATTGATCAGATTCGCCACGCTGTTGATACGCTACGGGAGAACTCTGAGGCATGGCATGCCTGGATTGCTGAACAACCCCGATCAGTCGGCGAATGAACGAGAAGCGAGCCAGTCATGTCTGAGCAGATAGACGAACTTATCAAGCAGGATTACGAAGCCGGTTTCGTGACCGACATCGAGTCCGAAACGCTGCCACCTGGATTGAACGAGGAAGTGATCCGCTTCATCTCCGCGCGAAAGGACGAGCCTGAGTGGCTGCTGGAATGGCGTCTGAACGCCTATCGCCAGTGGCTCACTATGACAGAGCCCGACTGGGCTCATGTGAGCTATCCGGATATTGATTTCAACGCAATTTCCTACTATTCCGCACCCAAGAGCATGGAAGACAAGCCGAAGAGCCTTGATGAAGTGGACCCGGAGCTGCTGGCGACCTACGAGAAACTCGGGATACCGCTGCACGAACAGGAGATGCTTGCGGGCGTTGCCGTTGATGCCGTATTTGACTCGGTCTCCGTAGCCACCACCTTCCGTGAGAAGCTTGAGGAGGCGGGGGTGATTTTCTGCCCTATTAGCGAAGCCGTGAAGACGCATCCGGATCTGGTCCGTCAACACCTGGGGAGTGTGGTGCCCGTATCGGACAACTATTACTCAGCATTAAATTGCGCGGTCTTCTCGGATGGTTCCTTTGTGTACATTCCGAAAGGTGTGCGATGTCCTATGGAACTCTCCACCTACTTTCGTATCAACGAGGCGAAAACGGGACAGTTTGAACGGACGTTGATCGTGGCGGACGAGGGCAGCGAGGTGAGCTACCTCGAAGGTTGTACAGCCCCGATGCGAGACGAAAATCAGTTGCATGCTGCCGTCGTTGAACTGGTTGCTCTGGACAATGCGCGCATCAAATACTCAACGGTTCAGAACTGGTACCCAGGTGATCAGGACGGGCGTGGTGGCATCTACAACTTTGTTACCAAGCGTGGCGTCGCTCACACCAATGCCCACATCTCCTGGACACAGGTAGAAACGGGCTCGGCGATTACGATGAAATATCCCAGTTGTATCCTGAAGGGTGACAACAGTGTCGGTGAGTTCTACTCAGTCGCACTGTCCAACAATCATCAGCAGGCAGATACAGGAACGAAGATGGTACATATTGGCCGCAATACGAGATCGACCATTGTGTCTAAGGGCATCTCTGCAGGCCAGGGCTCCAATTCCTATCGCGGGATGGTGAGGATGAATCCGGGTGCAGAGAATGCACGTAATCATACTCAATGTGACTCTCTTCTGATTGGTGACCAGTGCGGCGCGCATACATTTCCTTATATCGAAGGGAAAAATCCGACGGCGACTATCGAGCATGAAGCGACAACCTCTCGAGTGAGTGGTGACCAGCTTTTTCTCTGTCAGCAGCGTGGACTGGACGCTGAGAAGGCTGTCGCCATGATCGTTAATGGCTTCTGCAAAGAGGTGTTTAGGGAACTGCCTATGGAGTTCGCGGTTGAAGCCGGAAAGCTGCTCGAAATCAGTTTGGAAGGAGCGGTTGGGTAATGCTCAGTATTCATGATCTATATGCCTCAGTCGACGAGACCGAAATCTTAAAGGGTCTTTCTCTTGAGATTAGCGATGGTGAGGTCCATGCCATCATGGGTGTCAATGGTTCGGGAAAAAGTACGTTGGGACATGTGCTGGCGGGACGGCCTGGCTATACAGTGACTTCCGGCTCAGTTCGAATGGATGACCAGGATCTGCTAGAGCTCGAACCGGAAATTCGCAGTCGAGCCGGGCTGTTTCTCGCTTTCCAGTACCCCGTTGAAGTACCGGGTGTGACCAACCTCGAGTTTCTGAAAGCTGCGGTCGAAGCGCGGTCCAGGCATTATGGCGAAGAACCGCTCAATGCCAGTGAGTTTTTGAAACAGGCGCGCGGAATATGTGACGCCGTGAATCTCGACCAGTCATTTCTCCGCCGGGGGGTGAACGAGGGGTTTTCTGGTGGTGAGAAAAAACGAAACGAGTTGATGCAGATGATGCTGCTACAACCGAAGGTGGCGATCCTGGACGAGACGGATTCCGGTCTTGATATTGATGCCCTGCAGGTCGTGGCCGATGGCGTCAACAGTTTGCGCGCCCCTGATCGGTCCTTTGTCGTGATCACACACTACCAGCGTCTGCTGAACTACATCGAACCGGACTATGTTCATGTGTTGGTGGGCGGGCGCATCGTCCGGTCAGGCGACAAGTCGCTTGCTCTGGAACTTGAAGAGAAGGGCTATCGCTGGTTGGAAGACGAGGTCGCGTGATGGACTTCGAACAGTTAGCGGTAGCACCGGCAGCGAGTCCTGTCTGGCTACAAGACTTTCACGCTGCGTCTCGTTCTGCGCTGGTTGGCGTGCCTTGGCCTGACCGTAAAACGGAAGCCTGGCGCAATACGAGCCTGCGTCCGTTGACTGATGAGTCCTTTAATGATTCAACGATGACAGGTTCTAGCGATCCGAGTGAATATAGGATCGATGACCTGAACAGTCGAGACGTCGTGTTCGTTGATGGTCAATACAAGCCAGAACTGTCCGATGAGACACCCAGCAACGTGAACGTCGTAAAACTCGCTGATGCCAGCGAGACAGAGGCTCAACTGATTCGTAGCAGTCTTGGTACGATCGTGCCGGTGTCACAGCACTTTGCTCAATTAAACGGAAGCCGTCTGAATGACGGTATTATGTTGCGAATCAGAGGCGTTGTCTCGCAGCCAATCAGAATCGTGTGGCAATCCAATAGCCATGGATCGTTAAACCATCGTCTGCTCGTGTTGATGGAACCGGGTAGTCAGGCAACGTTGATTGAACACTTTTGCGGCATTGGGCGCGCGTTTACCAACAGTGTCAGTGAGTTCGAGCTCGCCGAGAACAGTCATCTGCATCACTACCGGTTACATCTTGAGCATGAAGCCGCCATTCACGTAGGTGGATGCCACGCGCGGTTGTCTGCCAATGCATCGCTATCGGGTTTTCATCTTGGAACAGGTAGCCCGTTGAAACGGCTTGATGTCACGGTGAACCATGCCGGCGCGGGAGCAGATAGTCGTATGGTGGGCGCTTATCTGCCGAAGACGAAACAGAGGATTGATTACCATATCTGTGCTGAACACAGCGCCCCTCACTGTACAAGTGAATCGACCTTCCGTGGGATTGTGGCCGATGAAGCACGTGCCGTCTTCAACGGAAGGATCCACATTCATCCGGGGGCTCGAGAAACTGAGGCAACCCTCGATAATAAGAATCTCCTGACCAGTTACAAGGCGCAGGTCCACACCAAGCCTGAGCTTGAAATCTATAACGATGATGTTGCTTGCGCGCATGGCGCAACGGTTTCTCAATTGTCTGAAGAATCATTGCACTATCTGCGATCGCGGGGACTGGGGCCGGATGCCGCATACAGAATGCTCAATTTTGCCTTCATTAATGAGTTGTTGGACGGCGCTTCTGAACCACCACTCGCCGAATATCTGCGGACTAGACTGCAAAACTGGTTTGAACAGGAGGCACCATGAACGCTATGGCTACCCCACTGGATGTGGCTGCATTGCGCGGTCAATTTCCTATCCTTTCGACCGAAGTCAATGGCCACCCGTTGGTCTATCTTGATAGTGCGGCAACAACACAGAAACCCAATGTCGTTATTGATGCCATATCGGACTACTATCGTTTTGACAATGCCAACGTACATCGTGCGGCACATATGCTTGCAGATCGTGCAACGACAGCATTTGAAGGTGCCCGCAAGAAAGTCGCGAGGTTCATCGGCAGTGATGATGAGAAACAGTTGATCTGGACCCGCGGCACGACCGAGGCCATCAATCTCGTGGCGTACTCGTGGGGCAACCGACTTCAACCGGGAGACCAGATCCTCGTATCTACACTCGAACATCACTCCAATATTGTTCCGTGGCAACTGGTTGCTGAGCGTGTCGGGGCGAATGTGATCCCGATCAGTGTCTCTGACGAGGGTGAGATCGATCTGGACGCCTTCCGTTCCCAGTTGAATGGGCCCGTGCGTATGGTGGCCGTGGGGCATGTATCGAACGCGTTGGGTACTGTGAATCCGGTCGAGGACATTGTCAGGCTTGCACATGACGCGGGAGCGGTTGTGCTACTTGACGGTGCTCAGGCAATGGCGCACCAGACGATTGATGTTCATAAGCTCGGATGCGACTTCTACGCATTTTCAGGGCACAAAATGTATGGACCCACGGGGATTGGAGCTCTCTGGGGACGTACCGATTTGCTGGTGGATATGTCACCCTGGCAGGGCGGTGGCGAGATGATTGATCAGGTGTCTTTTGGCGGCACAACGTATCAACAGATTCCTTATCGATTTGAGGCAGGAACGCCTGATATCGCCGGTGCGGTAGGTTTGGGCGCTGCAGTGGACTATCTGAATAGCCTTGACCGCGATGAGATCGCGGCGCACGAGGACGCCGTACTATCCTATGCGGTGGAACGCGGAGAGGACTTTGAAGGTCTCACGCGTTATGGCTGCGCCCATCAGGTATCAGGAGCTTTCAGCTTCCTTATGGAAGGGCTACCTTCTGCTGATGTCGGGATGTTGCTGGATCAGCAGGGCGTTGCTGTGCGAACGGGGCACCATTGCACGCAGCCACTGATGAACCGGCTGGGCATTTCAGGAACCATCCGAGCATCATTTGCCCTCTATAATACGTTTGAGGAAGTTGATCGCCTGTTTACGGCGCTCGAAAAGGTCAGGACAATGCTGTCATGAAGACCACACATCGAAATCGTGAGGTACAGTCGAATGAGTGTTGAAACATACAGTCCGGGTATCGACCCGGCCAAGACTATTTCGGTCACCGAGGCTGCTGCTAGGCACTTTGAATCACAATTGGCACGAAGTGGCCACCGTGGTGTACGTATCACGCTTAAGGAGAGCGGTTGTTCTGGTTACATGTATGACATCTCCGAGGTTGATGAAGCTTCAGATGGTGATGTCACCCTGCCGCTCTATAACGGGGTTGAGGTTTATCTGGATCCACTACACGCTGCCGCCTTACGTGGCACAGAAGTGGATTACACCCAAGATGGCCTCAATCAGAATCTTCGATTCAACAATCCCAACGCCACGGACGCCTGTGGCTGTGGTGAGAGTTTCAATATTAATCTGACAGTTTCACCGGCGGACGCAAACGAAGAATGAGCGCACCGTTGAACATGGGTTCAGAGCGTCGCATGGTCGTGACGACGAGAGCTTGTGAGGGTCGTCTGGTTCCAGCCGGTGATCCAGTCTCGGTCCCTAAAGATGCTTTTGTGACGCTGACTCAATCTGAAGGTGGTAACTTCACCATCATTCATCAGGGCAATATGGTCCGGATCGACGGTATCGATGCAGATGTGATCGGCCTGCCGCCGCTTGAGATCATGTTCGAAGAGCCTGGTGACAGTCAGATTCACGAGACACAGGTCTGGGAAGCACTACAGACCGTCTTCGATCCAGAAATTCCGGTCAGCCTGCCTGATCTGGGTTTGGTTTATGGAGTGGATATCGATCAGCACGACCAGCGCGTGGATATCCAGATGACACTGACAGCACCTGGATGTGGATTCGGCCAGGTGCTAATAGGTGATGTGGAAGCGCGCGTCGGATTGGTGCCAAACGTCAGTGAGGTCCAGGTTGAGCTGGTTTTCGATCCGCCGTGGTCGCGCGATATGATGACGGACGAAGCGCGTCTTGCGACTGGCCTATTTGACTAAACGTCTGATTGGGTATGACTGACCGCGATCATCTTCCGGGTAATCCTTCTGGTAACCCGTTCGGAACGAGCATTACAAGTGCCGATATCGGTGAAACGATGGAATTCCTCGAGGACTGGGAAGAGCGCTACCAGTACATCATCGACCTTGGCAAATCACTGCCGTCCATGCTCGAAGCTGACCGCACTGACGATTCGATTGTCCGAGGATGCCAGAGCCAGGTTTGGCTCAACGCACGCAAAGACGGTGACAGGTTTTGGTTTCAGGCAGACAGCGACGCCTTTATTGTGAAAGGACTGCTAGGGGTCATTCTTTCGGCGTACAACGGGCAGACGGCGAGCGCTGTACTGGCGTTCGATATCGATGGCTACCTGGCGCAACTGGACTTATTGCGACATTTAAGTAGTGCGCGGAGCAACGGTCTGCGTGCGATGATCGACCGCATCCGATCAGAAGCAGCGAGTCAGCACTGATTCAACGTTATCCGCAGGTACTAACTGCTGAAATGCGGCCTGATGGCACCCAGTTTCGTTTATAATGCCGGCCTTTCGATCCGTCGGATCTAACCTTCAGACAATTAGGAGTGACTCATGGGCATTGAACGCACCTTTTCCATCATCAAACCGGATGCTGTCGCCAAGAATGTCATCGGAGACGTCGTTTCGCGTTTTGAAAAAGCCGGCCTGCAGGTGATCGCCTCGCGGATGGCTCGTTTGACTCAGGACGAGGCCGGCGGATTCTATCATGAGCACGAGGGTAAGCCCTTTTATGAATCGCTCGTGGAATACATGACCTCAGGCCCGGTGATCGTCCAGGTGCTTGAAGGTGAAGGCGCAATTGCGCGCAATCGCGAATTGATGGGTGCAACGAACCCACAGGAAGCCGCTGCGGGCACTATTCGCGCAGATTTTGCTGAATCTATCGATGCTAATGCGGTCCATGGTTCTGACAGTCCTGAATCTGCGGCACGTGAAATTGCCTATTTCTTTAACGACGATCAGATTTGCGCCAGGTAAGCTGGCTCTAACCACTCGTGACAGCCGACGACACCAAAGAATTTATCAACTTTCTGGGATTGGACCGTGCCCAGCTCACGGCGCTGTTCCTGGAACTTGGCGAGAAACCATATCGTGCCGAGCAGATGATGAAGTGGATGCACCATCGTCAGGTGAGTGACGTCGATGACATGACCGACATGTCGAAGAAGTTACGAGCCACGTTGTCAGAAATGGGTTCGGTTTATGAGGCGCCGGTGGAAGAGTCTTTCGAATCTGTTGACGGCACGCGAAAGTGGCTTATCCGTGCAGCCTCAGGGTCCCTTGTCGAAACTGTTTTCATCCCCGAATCGAGTCGTGGCACTTTGTGTGTATCCTCACAGGTCGGATGCGCACTGGACTGTAGTTTCTGTTCAACCGGAAAACAGGGATTCAATAGCAACCTCACAGCGGGTGAAATTGTGGGCCAGGTGCGAATGGTCAATCGTTTGCTAGCGGATGTCTATCCTGAGCGCGCTCAAGCAGTGACCAACGTGGTCATGATGGGTATGGGTGAACCGCTGTTGAACTTCGATAATGTTGCTTCTGCAGTGGACATTATGATGGATGACCTTGGTTATGGCATCTCCAAACGCAAGGTTACGATTTCAACAGCGGGTGTGGTTCCAGGCATCGAAAAGCTGATTGAAACGACCGACTGTTCTTTGGCACTGTCGCTCCATGCGCCTAATGATGCGTTACGTGATGAGTTGGTTCCGATCAATCGACGTTACAATATTGAAACACTGTTGGATGCAGCACGCCGGTATGTCGGGAACCTTGGGGACAAACGTACGATTACCGTGGAGTACACGGTAATCGATAAGGTCAATGATCAACCTGAACATGCAGAGGAACTGGCAATTCTACTGAAGTCGCTACCCTGCAAGATCAACTTGATTCCATTCAATCCTTTCCCGGGTTCCGGATATCGCAGACCTGCATCCATCAATATCCGACGTTTTCAGGATCGATTGGTTCGCGCTGGTCATTCAGTGACGGTTCGGACGACCCGTGGTGAAGATATCGAGGCAGCTTGCGGCCAACTGAGAGGACAGGTTGTGGATAAAACACGCAGGCAGGAACAGTATCGAATGATTGCCTCGGAGGCGGAGGCATGATCAGACATTCCAAACTTAGTGCGATCGTCTTCGAGAATCTTGGCATTAGTAAGCTGAAAATGGGTGAAGGGACCGTTGCGGAAGAGTCCGATGTGAAAAGTCTCGCATTGAAGTCAGACCAGGTTCGATCATTGCTGGATCTCCCGGAGATTCGCGTCGACCAGAGAAATCATGTTGAGACGCGTGATATTTATCAAAGGTACCGCGCGGTTTGTGAGCATAATGCACAGAGTCTCTGGATCTGTAATTGGTTGGCTGGGGTAATCGAGGGACAGGATGACGAGGCCAGTTGTGTTTTGAAGGTGCGTAACGTGGTTCCGTCCGCACCTAAGTACCAGGAGTACGCCGGCTCACTGGCGTATGCGGGTTAGAGGCCAGTACTGTGTGTTCAGTGGGCCTGTTTGATATTGCGTTGTCATGAACGACTCGGCTGAACAATCGCGATCGCAGTCCGTATCGACTGTGTTATTCACTCGTCGAGTGGCACTTGGATTGACACAGAAACAGGTGGCCGATGAGCTTTTTCTCACAGCGACCTACATCAGCCACATCGACGAAGGTCGGTTCGAGCAGTTGCCGAACGCGGCTTACATCAAAGGTTACCTTCGTTCCTACGCGCGGTTGTTAGAAATCGATGGCGATCAGATTGTTGCAGCGTACGAGAACGAGTACGACCATCCCGATGAACCGGAACTGCGGGCCGTCAGTGATGAAGAAGTGGGGCCGGCAGTTTTTACAGGACCCGTGCTGACCACGGGAATAGCTGGCCTGGGTGTGACTCTGGTCCTTGTGCTGTTGGTATGGTGGCTGGTGGGTGATGACGAACCCACGCAGGATCTCACAACGGTGTCGGAGACCGCGGTGATCGACAATCAACCCACCGATCCGTCAGCACAACGTTTTGCCGAAAATCCCACTGCCTTCGCTGAACTGGAAACCAGCCCGATTGATCGGTCCGATGCAACAAATCCTGATCCTAGAGAAGCAGAGCCGACGATAACGAATGTAGACCCGTTGGTTGGCGTCACGACCGCTGAGCCCCGGGAAAATGACGTCAACGATCGTAACCTGCTCACAGATAATGGACTGCAGACGAGTGACTCTGCGAGTTCTGATGTCGTCGTTGCTGAAATGGTCAGCACGTTTACGGAAATCAGTGTCGACCGTCGAGTTGAGTCAGATGTCCGCTACGTTGACGTGAATGCAGGCGGGCCCGATGAACTATCGTTTACGTTCTATGGTGAGTGCTGGTTGAAGGTCAGTGATGCCGATGGGCTGCAGCTGTATGCAGATCTAAATCGTGATGGTGATGTGCTTAGCGTTCGTGGCAAAGGCCACTTTACGATATTGTTGGGACGTGGTTCCGTAGTCAGAATCGAACTGAACGGGGATGTTGTCGATGTGGATCCTTTTATCAGAGATGATGAGACCGCACTAATTAGGACCCAACAACTGTAGACGTATGCAGCTGGTAATTACGAGACGACCATGAAAGTCAAAGCGCTAAGGGGAATGCAGGATCTGTTACCTGAGAAACAGGCGATATTTAGACACATCACTTCCCGTGTCGGTGAGCTGCTGGATACCTATGGTTACCGCCAGATTGGCCTGCCATTGCTCGAGTCAACCCATTTGTTTGCTCGACTCGTCGGGGATTCGACAGAAGTAGTGCAGAAACAAATGTACACTTTTGAGGACAAAAGCGGCGACGATGTCACGCTTCGACCGGAAGGAACTGCGGGCTGTGTTCGGGCGGCGCTTGAACACGGACTGACGTTCAATCAGGTACAGCGATTGTGGTATGCCGGGCCGATGTTCAGATATGAACGACCCCAGAAGGGTAGATACAGGCAGTTCGAACAGATCGGCTGTGAGTGTTTTGGTATGGCAGGGCCTGATATCGACGCGGAAATGTTGCTCATGCTGCATCGGATATGGACGTCACTGGGTGTGACGGATGATGTAAACCTGGAGCTCAACACACTGGGCGATACTGCTGCCCGAAAACGCTATAGTGATGCCCTCGTTGATTATTTCAGCCCGAAATCCGATCAACTCGATGATGACGGCCGCCGCCTCCTGAAGACGAACCCCCTCCGTATTCTGGATAGCAAACACGAAGGGACGAAAGCGCTGTTGCCTGATGTGCCAACGTTGACGACATTTGTGGATGATGAGGCCAGGACACATTTTGATGAATTACGACGGAACCTTGACCAAATGCAGGTGCCGTATGTCGTAAATCCCCGCATCGTGAGGGGACTTGATTATTACAACAGGACCGTGTTCGAGTGGACAACGGATACGCTGGGTTCACAAGGTACGGTTTGTGGTGGTGGGCGCTACGATAGATTGGTCGAAGAATTGGGTGGTCGGTCTGCGCCTGCGGTTGGTTTTGCAATGGGGCTGGATCGATTGGCGCTAATGCTTGAGAACAAATTCGTCCCCCCGGCAGAAGCGGATGTATTCATCGTGTCTGAGCAGGTCGCGCGCCCGCAGGCATTGGTCGTAGCGGAAAAGTTGCGTAACTGGCGGACGGGCTTGCGTGTTGTGACTCACTGTGGTGACGGCAAGTTTAAGAGTCAGTTCAAGAAGGCGGACGCCAGTGGTGCACAGGTTGCCGTCATTATCGGCGAGTCGGAGATACAGGCAGGAACGGTGACTGTAAAACCGCTCCGTGGTCAGTCCGATCAGCAAACGGTTAACGAGTCTGATATGGCGGATCTGTTGGCCCAATGTTTGGAATAGATGTTGACGCTGGAGAAGCTAAGAAAGCTCAGGAAGTGTGGCGGAGCTGGCGAGTGTATTGAGTGGCCGCGGAACGCCACTCCAGTCAGATAGATTCAGAAGAATAAAGTACGAGAGAAACGTAGGAGAGCAAGATGGCTGACGATGACGAACAGCTGGAAGCGATCAAGAACTGGTGGAAGGAGAACGGGACATCCTTTGTGGTGACGCTTGTTGTGGCCGTCGCTGGCATTTTTGGTTACCAGGCCTGGCAGAACCAACAGGAGTCTTCGGCCGACCAGGCATCGGTGATCTACGAGGATCTGGTAGAGGCTGTCGTCAATGACAGTCCTTTGCAGGCGCTCTCTGATGACGATATTTCGACCGGACGTTTCCTTGCTGGAAGGCTGCAGGATGAGTACGGCAGCACGGGCTACGCGCGGCTGGGGACGTTACTCCTCGCTAAGTTGTCTGTAGAGGCAGGGGATCTGGCAGGTGCAGAAAAAGAGCTTCGCTGGATTCTGGACAACGGCGTTGACGCGTCTCTGGAACCCATTGTGAGACTGCGACTTGCACGCGTTCTGCTAGCACAGGACGAGACAGACGCAGCTTATGACGTTGTCACTGTATTGTCAGAAGAAAGTGCGTTTGCGAGCAGTATTGCCGAAGTACGGGGAGATATAGCGCTGGCCCAAGGTGATGAGCGTGGTGCCTATGATGCGTATCTCCGGGCAACTGAGGCCTTGCCCGAGAACTCGCCGAGTCCGCTGCTAGAGATGAAGCGTGACAATCTTTCACCCGCTGATGTCTCTGTCGCATCGGAGGATTCGTGATCGTTCCCTCTACCCGGATCTTTAGTGGCCATGGGCCTATTGTTCTGATGGCAACACTTTGTCTAGTTGCAGGCTGTGCGACTGATCAGGAGGAACTCCAGGAGAAGCGGCAGAAGCGGCTGGAGGAAAAAGAAAAACGTATCGCGAAACGGCCAGCGCCACTCAAGCACTTTATTCGAGAACAGGAACTCGGTGTTCGGTGGGAACGACAAGTGGGTGGTCCTGCGCGCGACGATGCGGTCCAGCTTGTTCCGGCGTTGTCAGGCAGTCGTGTTTTTGCGGCCTCCGCAGACGGGAAGATCATGTCGATTTCGACTGGCGAAGGTGATGTTCTCTGGGAGGTCGACGTCGTCTCCTTCTATGACGAGGGAGAGCGTGAACATGCGTTCTCGCCAAGGGCAGATGTCATTACCGGTGGTGTGGGTCTGGGCGCGGATATTGTTCTCGTGGGAACATCGGCCGGTGATATGGTTGCTTTGAATCAAAGTGACGGCACGCTTGCGTGGCGTACGCGAATGACCAGTGAAATCCTGGCGCCACCTCAGGCAGACAACAGCATTGTCGTAGCGCATACGATTGATGGTCGGGTGACCGGTCACGATGTTGTCGACGGCACTCGTCAGTGGATGTATTCCGTATCTGTTCCTAGTCTGACGATACGTGGGACAGCAACGCCGATGATATTCGGCGAGATAGTTGTTGCTGGATTTTCAAACGGCCGTGTTGTGGGGCTGAACAAGCGAACTGGTGTACCCATGTTGGATCAGCGCGTTGCAGCCGCGAAAGGGAAGTCGGACCTGGAAAAACTCATCGATATCGATGGCAACATGGTGACGTCTGGCCCCGTCCTTTTCGCCGTCAGTTTTCAGGGAAATGTAGTCGCAATCAACACTCAGAGCGGTCGGATTCTTTGGGCCCGACAGGCGTCCAGTGCGCTAGGGTTATCAACGGGTTTCGGCAACGTTTATCTGGTGTCGGAGGAAGATCACTTGATCGCCATGAACGAGCAGAATGGTGAAAATGTGTGGCGTAACGAATCGCTCAAGAACCGTGATCTTTCACCACCAGTGGTTGTCAGCAGTTTTGTCGTCGTGAGCGATTACAAAGGGTTCCTCCATGTCATTGCGCAGACAGATGGTCGTTTTGTCGCGAGAAAACGGCTGGATAACAAAGGCATGCGTGCGCCTATTCTTGCCGATGGCAATCGTATGTATGCCCTGGGCAATAGTGGACGACTGTTTGCACTGGAAGTGCTCTAAAGCTCAAAGCCTATTGACGTTCAGTCCTGCTGATCGATTCAGTGATCAAAGTACGACCAGTAAATAAATGGGGTCTCCGTTGTCAGATACTGCGTGTGGTACGAAACCATCGGTTCCAGGGTCACGCATCGGTAAATACAGATATCGATCTATAAACAAGGCGCCTGACCACTTGTCCATTCAGTGTTTGTTGGGCTCAACATCCACGGGTACTTCAATGACGACGTTGACGTCTTTGAGAGGCTGATCGCTAATCGGCACTGCATCGATGTTCATGGTGCACTGTTCTCAATGATTTCTGCTGCATCCGTGGGACGCCTGTCCTGGATCAAACCGAATTGATGGTTATCGTAGCGACCTGTTGCCATCAGGTCATGCATGCGGGAGGGCGTCTCGAACGGTGAGTCCGCAAGTAGAAAATTTGTGATCCATGCAGGCGTCGGTCCGTTGGGATCGACGTGTACCTTGGTGATGATGTTCAACTGATCGTCTATGCCAGATTGAAAGATCCAGGTTGACTCCGTATTGGGAATGCGGATAGCAACTTTGACCTTTCCATCCGATTTTTAAGTACCCTTAAGAGCACTGTGACAGAGTCCGTTTTCTCTTCGAAACCCTAGACGACCTGAGCGAGTGTATCTCCGTCGGACACCGCCCAGGGAATATTGTTGTAGGTATACACGTTCAGTTCTGTCTCTGACAAAACCTCGTCTTCATAGGATTCTTTGCAGAGTACCGCCACTCGGCGGAAGCATCGGTATCGCGCACCGGTGCAACGGCGGCGTGAACGGGAGCCTGGATCGACATCGTCGCTTTCATGACTTTGTGTTTGGAGCTTTCAACACGTCTCGTGAACACCTGAATACCATCTCGGTCACGTTTGAATGACCACTCGTTTACCGAGTCACTGGACAGGGAGAAGGCAGGTAGCATTAACGTCACGCTGAGTATGACCAGCACGAAGTGACGAAGGAATGGTTTCATGACGATTTTAGTCTGACTTGGCAGGATGCTTAGTTTTCGTGTCCAGTATGTCATCATCTATACGGTATACTGATCCGTTCACTCTGTTTGTGCACTGGATCAACTTCATGTTACCTGTGCTTGCACTTGTCGGGCGCCCCAACGTGGGTAAGTCCACCTTATTCAACCGGCTCACACGAACGCGGGATGCGATTGTGGCTGAATTTCCTGGATTGACCCGAGACCGACAGTACGGGCGCGGCGCATTGGGTGATTTCGATTATCTCGTAGTGGACACCGGTGGCTTATCAGGCGACGAATCGGGAATCGATGGTTCCATGGCAGAGCAGGCTCGTCATGCGATTGGAGAAGCGGACCTGGTGCTGTTTATCGTTGATATCAAGGATGGCGTGACCCCTGGGGATGAGGCGATTGCGGAGCTGCTGCGGATGGGAGACCGGCATGTCATGTTGGTCGCTAACAAGGTCGATGGGCAGAATCCAGACCTGGTTGATGGTGAATTCGCGACGCTGGGTTTTGGCACCGCAAGCCTGATCTCTGCCACGCACGGACAGGGTGTGCCTCAGATGCTGCTTTCTCTCGCAGAGATAGGCCTGATGCTAGAGGCTGGGGAAGGCGAAACACCGCCCCCGCTATTACAGCGCGATGACGACAGTATCCGGATTGCGATGGTGGGACGTCCCAACGTGGGCAAGTCCACATTGGTTAATCGGATTCTCGGCGAAGAGCGTGTTGTGGTGTTTGACGAAGCGGGCACCACACGAGACAGCATTTATGTGCCATTTGAGCGAGAAGGACAGAGCTACACGTTGATCGATACCGCAGGCGTTCGTAAACGTGGACGGGTCAAGCAGACGATCGAAAAATTCTCAGTCGTGAAGACCTTGAATGCTATCAATGACGCACATGTGGTCATCCTCATGATGGATGCGCGAGAAGGGGTCGTTGAGCAGGACCTGCATTTACTGGGGCACGTTGTGGAAGCGGGACGTGCGTTGATTGTCGCCGTGAACAAGTGGGATGGCTTGTCACAGGATGAACGCAATGAGATCAAGGTACAGCTTGAGCGAAGACTCACATTTCTGGATTATGCCGATATCCATTTCATATCTGCATTACATGGTTCGGGGGTCGGATCATTGTACGATGCGGTGCAGCGCGCCTACGAGGCTGCAACGCGTGAACTGAAAACCAATCAGTTGAACATGATTCTTGAGGTGGCTGTCAGGGAACATCAACCACCACTGGTGCGCGGTCGCCGGATTAAACTCCGTTACGCCCATGTCGGTGGACATAATCCGCCGATTATTGTGATTCATGGCAATCAAACAGATGCTGTACCAGAAGCGTATCGCCGATACCTGACACGCCGGTTTAGAGAAGCACTGAAATTGAAAGGCACCCCCATCCGTATTGAATTTCGTACGACAGACAATCCATACAAGGGTCAAAAGAACAAGCTGTCAGAGCGACAGGTGAACAGACGAAGACGCATGATCAGCCACGTCAAAAAACAGAAAAAAAATCTTAAGAAAAAGCGTCAGCGCTGAGGCGGCACGCGTTACTAACTGATGGTTTCGACGTACAGCGTATCAGTTCGAAGTTCAATCAACGCCCCTGGAGACAGCAACGCATCCATGCGCGGAAACCCATCGATTGAAAGCCCATTCGCGTCCTCGATCGGGTCAAGAAGTTGATCGACATTCATCGATAGGGCTTCTGTAATTGAAAATGTGATGCCGCTGACCGAGAGACTATTGATATGGGGGGTCCGCGCGCGATCAAGTTCTTCAAGAACAATAAGCCGTTGTTGCCCGTGTGCGTCGGCGCACTCAATATTGAAATGTTGAGGACGGTTGTCTCTGACGATGGTCTGATCGTCACCTGTATCTACGAGTAATGAACAGGGTCCGTTCTGGATTTCCACTCTAAAATTGTGGTGTAGGCTGAGAGGTCGTGTCAGTGGTATCGCAACCATATTGGTCAGTTGGTTGTAGGCCGGTCCTGGCGATACGGACTGCCATGACGTGATTAGTATCAGACAAGTCAGGGTGCAAAAGGTCGTACCGTGTCGCTTCATGGCAGTTCCGACAAAAACAATGTTGGATCAACCCGCGCGTTATTGAGACTGACACCCCAGTGCAAATGCGGGCCGGTGACCCTGCCGGTTGAGCCGATGGCGCCAATCCTGTCTCCCCGATCGACTACGTCACCCAGGGAGACGTCGATGCGACTCATGTGGCAGTACATTGTGATCAACCCCTGACCGTGATCGAGCAACACGGTATTGCCGTTATAGAAGTAATTTCCTAACGCGACTACGGTTCCTGGAGAAGGCGCAACGATTGGCGCTCCCTCTGGCGCTGCGATATCGAGTCCGCTATGTGGATTGCGCGGTTGGTTGTTAAGAAACCGTCTAAGCCCAAATGGACTGGAGACCGGTCCTTCTGCCGGAAGCGAGAATACGAGCTCCGGTCTGATGTCTTCGAAATGGAGGAATGCCGTGTCCATTTCCATTCTGTCCTTACTGATGCGTCGCAGATCTTCGGGTAAAGGATTGACCTGGCGTCGGTTCTTAATCGTCAGTCGTTGTTCACGATAGGCTTTGTCGCTGACGTGAAACGTCAGCGTGCGTTTTCCAACAGAGAGTGTCTGATCACCAGGCTTGGTGCGTAGTGGAAGGCCTACGATGGCCAACCGACGATCATCCACCTTTACGGTCATCACCCGTCGTCCCTGGAAGGTGACCTCACCAGGATGTGGAACTTCGATCACAGCGACGCCGCCCGGAACCGCATCATGGCGAGGAGGCTTCGCATGGGTCGTTGTGGGGAGCGCCAATAGCAACGTCAGCGCAACCATCGACCACAAAGTAGTGTCGAAAGGGACATGGATCATGATGAATCCTCCATCGATGCGCCTGAACCTGCCATCATCTTCCCATCGAGATGACCGTCGTCATGATGGATCTCATCCACCGTGGCGACGATCCGCCCGTGTTGCAACCGTGCATTTATGGTATCACCCGCCGCCACACTCGATGGGTCGACCAGAACATGGTCGTTATTATCAGTCACGATTGCGTAACCGCGCTCCAGCGTCGCTAGCGGACTCACCGCGTTCAGGCGGGTTGCGAGATGGCGGAGTTGTTCATGCGCACCCGCTACTTTAGACTCGCTGATCTGCTGAAGTCGTTCCTGAATCCGAATCAGGTGCTGGTTGTGATCTGCCAGTTTGCGTTCAGGTGTCGATAGTCTGGAGACCGCCAGGTTCAGCCGTTGATGAGTCTGCGAGAGGGATGCTGTGATGGTGGCGTTGAGGCGTATTTGAAGGGACGCCACCAATCGTTTGTGTTCAGCGACTTGACGACCTGGATGTTGTAATCGGGACCTCAGATGGCGTAACCGTTCCTCAAGTCTTTTCAGGTTGCGGTTTAGATGTCCGGCAAGTTGTCGTTCGATACGCGAAAATGCAGTCTGCCAGCGTGTAGCGTCTGGTGTGATGATCTCCGCAGCGGCCGACGGGGTCGGTGCACGGACGTCAGCAACAAAATCGGCAATGGTCACATCGACCTCGTGGCCGATAGCTGCAACGACGGGGATTTTACTTTCAAAAATTGCGCGAGCAACCTTCTCAGTATTGTACGCCCATAGGTCCTCTAGTGAGCCACCGCCTCGGGTCAGCAACAGCAGGTCGAAAGGCGATTCGTTGTACTGATTGGCAAGTTCAAGGGCGCGGACAATCTGCTGAGGACTCATCTCTCCTTGCACTTGTACTGGCAGGATAGTCACTGAAAGAGCAGGGAAGCGACGCTCGAGTACGTGGAGAACATCGGCGATGGCAGCACCCCGTGGTGATGTGACAATACCGATGTGTCTTGGTAGTTGTGGTAGTGGCCGCTTACGTCCTTCATCGAACAGACCTTCCGCAAACAGCTGTTGTTTCAACTTTTCGAACGCACGGAGCAGTGCGCCATCGCCTGACTCTTCGATGAATTCGGCAACCATCTGAAACTCGCCGCGTCCTTCATAAAGACTGATGCGTCCACGGACGACGACGTTCATGCCGTTTTCCGGTTGAAACCTTAGCAGTCGGTTGCGATTGACAAACATTGCGCAGCGCAGCTGTGCCTTCTCGTCTTTCAGCGTGAAGTACCAATGGCCGCTCCCGGGTCGTGAGAAGTTGGAAATTTCGCCCTCGACCCAGAGCGTGGGGAACTCACCTTCAAGCAGTCGTCGAGCGGTTCGGTTCAGCTGACTGACCGAGATAACTTCTCTGTTTTCAGGTGCGGATCGGCTCATGTCACTGTTTCGAAACAACAAATAACGGCATTCTTAGTGAGTCGCCGGGTCATCGGGACTGCCGTCTCACCATTTTTACCATGTTACTCGTATCCGGTTGAACAGACAGCACGAGTTGGATCAGTTCAGCGTTGCGGTTGACTGCTTGATCCAGCTATGTTTTGCCTGGCCAGTCCTGATTAGTGGGGCTCCCACCCGCATCCCGCAACAAGGTGGACAGATCCCTGTCCCCCGCAATGATTGCTCGGTTGAGTATGGCCCCTCCATGGTGTCCCCCTGGGACATTGGTATTTGCAACAGCTGCCAACAACCTTGACGCGATGGCACAACGCTTCTCAACAAGCTAACACTCGGGTGTGATTGTTAGTGCCGCGTTGCCATGTCGATCCGGGGATTCAGGATCGATTCCATGTCTCAGGGGCCAGTCTACGCCATGTAGATGACCGGCAAGCGCAGCCGTGTGCCATGGTGTCATGCGACGCGCGCTGATCGCCGAGTCCTCCATGGCCTTTGGATGTTGATCCATATAGTTGCTGAGCTGAGCTGAGCAGGAGTCTGACACGCCTCAAGTTGCGCAAGCGTCACCGGGGCACCCTGTTCGGTGAGATTGAACAATGTCGTGATATCCCCTTTACAGTGCGCCACCGACCAGTCTACCGCTCCCGTGATTAATGTTTGTCGGGTCGATTTCAGCGTCCACCATGGGTCGGATCATTGATAGATTCTCTGTGCCGATGGCTTCTGAGAGTGGGTTATTGTGATGTGCTTTTTGCGTTGAGCACGGGAGGATCGGTTGTTAAGAGATGGTCAGTTGCAGACATGCCCTGCGCTTTCATGGCTTTAACCATCGCAGCGCGTGCCTGGCGCTTGGTGAAATGAGTGGTTTGGCCGGACTGCGTCATCTGAGTTCTGGTTGTGTAATATGCGGCGATGTACGGTTCAGTTGAATTCTTGCTGAAGTATGACCCGTTTGGCGCACATCACGACCGGCTACCCGATTGGGGAGGTACGTACGATGAAAGTTGTATTTTGTGAAAAGTTTGGCACCCACAAGGACCTTGTGGTGCGAGAGATTGATCCACCCAGCTCTCCAGCGGCTGGTGAAATCACTGTTGACGTATCTGTGAGATCGATTCAGTTTAGCGACATTGTCCGTATCCAGGGCAATTATCAGGACAACCGAGAGCCGCCATTCATCATGGGTGGCGACGGTGTTGGCGTCGTTTCCGCAGTCGGGGAAGGGAGTCAGTTAGCTGAAGGCGATATCGTGTTGACGGGCGCCGGATGTGTTGAACAAGCCACAGTCCCTGAGACTTCGGTACTTCCACTGCCATCAGGTATCGATATGGCGGCTGCGTCGTCGTTTAGAGCAGGCTACACTACTGCTTTGCATGGCCTGCAGCTATCTCGTATTCAGCCTGGGGAATCACTCCTCGTGCATGGTGCGGCGGGCGGTATGGGACTGGCGGCGGTCGACATCGGTAAATTAATGGGTGCTCGGGTTATTGCGACCGCGAGTAGCGACGATAAGCTGGCGATACTGTCGTCACTGGGTGCTGATCACATGATCAACTACAGCGATGGTTTTCGTGATGAAGTGAAATCACTGACGAATGGGCGCGGCGCGGATGTCATCTTCGATCCTGTGGGCGGTGACGTGTTCGATGAGTCAATGCGTTGTATTGCGCCCTACGGACGTGTTCTGATTGTCGGGTTTACAAGTGGTCGCCCAGCCCTTGCGAAAACCAATCACCTGTTAGTAAAGGATGCGCAGCTGATTGGTTACACCATGGGTGGTCTGATGCGCCACGATCCCAAAAAACATGAGATCAATGTGGCAACACTGCTGGACTGGTTGGCGCACGGGCGGATCTCTCCGTATATCTCCCATCAATTTCCAATGGACGACATTGTTGATGCCTACGACGTGCTGGTTGGGAGAAAGGTGGTGGGTAAGGTGGTCATTACGAACTGAGTTGTAGGACCGCCCGGGTTGGAGCGTTCATGTATACTGCCGCCTGCCATTCTCTCACCATAGGGACTGACCCAACTGGAATGAGAGATCAACGGACTTGTCACAACCAGGGACCAACATGAGTAACGCTGACGTCATTATCGAAATCCTCCAACAGGAAGGGGTGGAGTACCTCGCTGGATTTCCCAATAACAGGCTCTTCAATTCCGCTGCATCACACGACATGCCACCGATCATTGGTCGGACGGAAAGGGTCATCATCAATATGGCTGACGCGTATACGCGGATGCACAACGGCCGCAAGATTGGCGCCATCGCCGTTCAGGATGGTCCGGGTATCGAAGCCAGTTTCTCAGCAGTGGCCCAGGCCTATGGCGACAACACACCGATTCTGATGCTGCCAGGGGCACACGCGCCTGCGATGCAAGACTATGATCCACAGTTTATTGCGTCCCGGTCCTATCGAGATATCACGAAGTTCGCCACCATGATCAATGACCCGCGCTCTCTGGTGCGAAAATTTGAGATGGCGTTCTCCGCGTTGAAGAACGGCAAGAGCGGACCTGTGCTCATCGAAACGGCTGCGCCGTTGCTCTGGGGCAACTGGGAAGGTGAAAAACCGAACTACGTCTCCCCACCACGATTGCGATCAAAAGCCGATGATGCGGATGTGGCTCAGATTCTGGATGCGCTGATGTCCGCAAAACGGCCCATGATCATTGCTGGTCATGGCGCCTTGTATGCCGAGGCGTGGAATGAGCTGCGCGCATTCGCAGAGTTCATGCAGATTCCGGTGACGACCTCGTTGCTCGGTAAAAGTGTGTTTCCTGAGAACCATGAGTTGGCGCTCGGCTGTGCTGGTCGGACGATTACCAAAGCAGCAGGTCACTTTGCGAATGAATCTGATTTCATCCTGGGTGTGGGTACCAGCTTTACCATCAACGACTTTACGGCACGGATGCCGAAGGATGCGGTCCTTGGGCAGATTACAAACGCGCCTTCCGACATCGGCAAGTGTAGGAATGTGGCGTGTGCAGCCATCGGAGACGCGCAACTGGTACTGAATCAGCTGATGGATCTCGCAAAAGAAAAAATTGGCGACGGTGGTCGACCCAAAGCGACCGAGACCACCGCCGAGATTGCAAAGCTCAAACAGGAGTTTTTTGACGAGTGGTCAGACCGCCTGCTGTGTGATGACGAAGGTGCAATTTCTCCTTATCGTGTGATTCATGAAATGAACACGCTGTTTGATAAAAATAAGACGGTCGTGACCCACGATGCAGGTAATCCGCGTGACCAGATTGTGCCCTTCTATGAAGTGCATACACCTCGTGGTTATCTGGGTTGGGGTAAGTCGACGCACCTTGGGTCTTCTCTGGGTATGGCTCTCGGGGGCAAGCTTGCCCGACCAGATTGGCTATCTGTGAATTTTGTGGGTGACACAGGGTTTGGGCAGACGGCCAACGATTTCGAAACCGCTGTTCGTTCAAACCTGCCAATCATGACAGTGCTCGTGAACAATGGGGTGATGGGTGGTTACGGTGACTACATGCCAGACGCGGTGGAGAAATACCAGTCCAGCGCAACGGGTGGAGATTACACCGCCATGGCGAAAGCCATGGGTGGCTATGCGGAGCGCGTTGACAAAGCCTCCGATGTCCGGTCCGCCCTGGAACGTGGCATCGAACAAACCGAACAGGGCAACGCGGTGTTGCTTGAGTTCATCACCAAAGAAGAGCCTGTGTTAGCGACTGCTAACAAGTGGGGCATGTAGAGAAAAGGGGCTCTTTCTACGACGCTGGCGAATCGAGGCGGAACGCGGGCAGTCTGGAAGGTTCCGTCGCCCCTCCGCTGCTATTCAGAACTTACTGAGATTCTCTCAACAGGTAGGTGATGGGGGCGGCCGCCACTGGCATTTATGTAGCAGAAAGAAAACAATTCTGAGCCCCTTACCCTTCCGCCTCAGTGAGATAGTTGGGGAGCGCGATTACATTGGGCGTCTACAAGCAAGTGAGGACGGGCAGCGCCAGCCATTGAACGAAAAAGCGCCGACCCATCGTCAAAATGTCAGGGTACGATTGCCTCGATGAGTGCGGGACCTGGTGATGCCTGTGCGCGTTGAAAAGCTTCCGCAAATTCGGACACGGTCGTCACGCGCCAGGCTGGAACACCCATTCCCTTGGCAATATCAGTCCAGCGAATCTCGGGGTTTGTGAGATCGAGCATACTCATGGCCTTGGGACCTGGGTTATGTGCACCGACACGGCCAAACTCAATTTGCAGAATCGAGTACTTTTGGTTGGCGAAGATGATCGTTGTGACATTCAGTTGTTCACGGGCCTGAGTCCAGAGCGCCTGATTGGTGTACATGCCACTGCCATCCGCCTGCAAGCTGATAACGGGACGGTCGGGACATGCGACTGCCGCACCGGTTGCACACGGAAGCCCGAAGCCAATCGCTCCCCCAGTCAACATCAGGAAGTCATGGGGCGCTGCTGACCGCGTCGCGGCCGTGCAGCCACCACCACATGTGCCGCCTTCATCAACAACAATGGCATCTTCAGGAAATAGATGAGCCAGGGCGTTGCCGATGTTGCGTGGATCGAGCGGTCCGTCCTGGGGCATATCAGGCACCTTATGCACGACCACATTCGCTTCGGTACTACCTGCGCCGACGGCATCGATCAGTGCTTCCAACGCACCATCGATGTCTTCGTCCCGTTCGACCAGAGTGTGTAATTCACAACCTTCAGGTGTCAGATAATTGGGTTTGTCCGGGTAAGCGAAGAATGTGACGGGTGGCTGTGAGGACAGAATGATCAGATGATCAGTACCCTGCAGGACTTCTGCAGCCTGTTCGCCGAAATAGGGTAGTCGAGCAATTTCTGCACGCCCAGCACCCCGTTGAACGCGTCCAACAAAGGTATCCATGATGATACGCGCGCCAGTGGCCTGACCAATACGGTCCACCATGTTGGCACGTTCTTCAGTGATCAGGCCATTAATTAGAATGACGTTGGTACTTTTGCCTTTGAGTATTTTGGCAATCTCGTCGATGTTTCCTGTTTGGAATGGCTTTGGCTCGATCACCGGGAGCGGTTTTGCATCGGCGGTTGTACGATTCCATGCGGTATCGGCAGGCAAAATAAGCGTCGCAACCTGGCCAGGCGGCGCCATTGCCGCTTGTACAGCTTCCGCGCCATCGGCGGCGACGTCATCTGCTGACTGTGAGACCTTCACCCAGCCGGATACCGGTCGGGCCACTCCCTCGACATCGGAAGTGAGTGGTGCGTCATATTTTCGGTGGTATGTTGCGTGATCTCCGACGACGTTGACGATGGGCGTTCTGGCTTTTTTGGCGTTGTGGAGGTTAGCAATGCCGTTCCCCAGACCTGGGCCGAGGTGTGTCAGTGTTACTGCGGGCTTACGGATCATGCGACCGTAGCCATCGGCACAACCGGTCACGATGCCTTCGAACAAACCCAGCACACACCGCATATCCGGATTTGTATCGAGCGCTGCAACAAAGTGCATTTCGGATGTGCCGGGATTGGCAAAGCAGACGTTGACGTCGGCATCCACGAGGGTTTGGACCAGGGATTCTGCACCGCTGCGGTCTTTGTCGGACATGTCACACTCCAGGTTAGTCACAGACAAATCGACGTCGATTGCGCGCACGCCGAAGAGGCGCGTCATCATACATGGACTTGGTCTGTGGTTCACAGGGCTAGAATGTGGTTAGTCATGGTGTATGACCAAAGTACTTTTGAAAGACGGATACACGTTATAGGAAGTGGACATTTCGTACGTGCGGTCGGTCTTCTAGAAGCTGGCTCCGCTCTATCTGCATGATTTGGTGGAATGGTTCCGGTTTGACCAACACGAGGATGGACGCAATAGCGATATGACGGAATACCTGATGGCAAGTGAGGAGGATGCTCACCTGCTCTCCGCCACAGCGATCATGGT
>MDTB01065577.1_pt1 | contig 41356 bp, 46 predicted proteins | sample 811161 | NCBI WGS metagenome assembly MDTB01 (sample SAMN05326650, study PRJNA326480) | marine metagenome | isolation source: seawater | place: Mediterranean Sea | collected 2009 | reverse complement strand
TAACTCCGAAGATCTTTCTTCCCTGGTAAATCAAAATAATTCAGTAGGCCTTGTAAGTTCTTTAAGTTCTACAATGTCCACAGATCAAGTATTTTATTTTATTGAAAATATAACTCAATATATTAATTTAAAATTCTCCGAGTTCGATTCTATAAATATTACAGGAATAATTGTAGTGATTAGAGATTTAGTAATTTTAATCATACAATCATCATTTATCAGCATCGCATTATCATTGATTTTTGTTATTGTGATTTCTTCCATATTCTTCCATAGTATACTTTGGGGAATCTTGGCAGCTACACCGTTAACAGGATCAATTATTTTAAATTTTGGATTAATGGGTTTTTTTGACATACCTTTAAATCATATTACTGCAATTTTATCTTCAATTATTATTGGCGTTGGAATTGACTTTGCTATTCATTTTATTGCAAAATATCGAAATCTTCAAAGAGAGAAGATAAAAGAAAACTTGACTCAGGAGACATTTAAAGAAACTGGATATCCAATATTGCTTGATGCAGTTTCTAATATGGGTTTTGGGGCCCTATTGTTCTCTTCATTTATTCCTGTTCAGTTTATTGGAGGACTAATGATACTCGCAATGTTTTCAACCTCTTTTGGTACTTTCATTATATTAGCAACTTTAGTCGAACTATTTCAAAATAAAATTAAAAAAAATCAATAATGTTTCTAAAAATCATACTAGTATTTATACTAAACATCTTTTTATATGGAAAGTTAGGCTCTGAAATCGCACATATAGTGTATTCAAAAAAAGTGGTAGATGATTTATCCTGTATTATGAAAATGAAATTAATTAATTCAAAGAATAAAATTAAAAACTATAAAATGAAATCATTATCCATAGATGGTAGTCGAAAGCAAATAATTTGGTTTTTAGAGCCTCGTCATGATAGAGGAATTTCATTTTATAAAGTTGAACATCAAAATAAAGACAATGAAATGAAAATGTGGTTGCCTGCTTTTAAAAAAATAAGGAGGATAAGTTCCAAGAAAAAAGGTGATTCATTCATGGGATCAGATCTAAGCTATGAAGATTTATCAAGAAGGAATTTTAAAAACTACACATTTAAGAAATTAGAAGATAGATATCTAAACGATAAAAGTTATTTTATAATAGAAATCACCCCAAAAGAAAAATCAAATTCTTCTTATAAAAATCATATATCCTGGGTTGATAAAAAAAAATACAACATAATAAAAGAAAATTCTTACGGTATAAATGGTAATCTCTTAAAAGAAAAAGAATTTTTTTATAAATCTCTAGAAGGTTATACGCTTATTGAAAAAGTAAAGGTTTATAATCCTATATTAAATCATAGAACTGTTATCGAATTTACAGGAATAGAGATTAATTCAAATATTGATGAAAGCTTTTTCCATGAAAAACACATGAAGCGTATTCCTAGAATTTAATTTCGTAATGGTTTTCCTTTTTGTAACATATATTTGATTCGATCTTGAGTAGATTGTTCTCCAGTTAGTGAAACAAAAGCTTCACGCTCTAAATCTAAGATATACTGCTCATTAACTTTTTTTATTAAACTAGCATTTTCACCACCAGTCAATACATGGGAAAGTTTCTCTCCAATTTTTTGATCATATTCCGATATCTTCCCTTGTATTTTAAAGTTTTTAAGTGATATATCTAAAGCTGTTTTCCCACCTTTTCCAGGCAATAATAGATCATCAACAAATACCGGTGCTTTATAATCAGTAGATAATTCTAGTGCTTTTATTTTTGCTTTTTTTATTAAATGATCCTTATTCATTATAATAGAATCTGAATGTCTCATTAATCCAATTTTTTTTGCTTCGTGAGCATTGGCAGAAGTTTTTGCAAAACCTATGGTCTCAAATATTGTTTGAATTTTTTGAAAGGTAGTACCTTTTGTATCTGATGATAATGCATTTAGGATCATTCGTAAATTTCCTCCACCTCCAGGAATTAAGCCTACTGCTACCTCAACTAATCCCATATAGGTTTCTGAGGCTGCCATAATATGAGAAGAAGGTTGAATTATTTCTACACCACCGCCCAAGGTCAATTCAAATGGAGTTGCAATAATAGGGCCCTTTGAAAATCGTATTCTTTGGGTGGTATCTTGTAAACTTTTAATTACAAAATTTAATTTTTCCCACTCTTTATCTTCACTAAGCTCAAGAATAAGATTTAAATCAGCTCCCACACAAAAATTAGTACCCTGATGTCCAAGGACCATCCCTTTAAATTTATCGTTTTCAATAAGGTCTAATCCATAATTAATCATCTTTAAAATTGCACTGTCTATTGGTTGCATTTTTGGCTTTTTCACCGAGTGGAACTCGACATTCAATATTCCATCTCCAAGATTATTTAGGCTTGCACTTTCATTTTTTTTGATACTTTCAATTTTTGTTTTATGTAGACTTAAGTTAATGGAAAGAGGATCTTTGTTTTTTGTTTTTAGTGTGTTATCTAATGGGCACCAATAATAGAGTTTTCCATTTTTCTTTTCGTAAAAAGTTTCCCTTCCTTTTGAAAGCATATAAAGAACCCAATCTGGAACTATTTTACCTTCATCAATCATTTTATTCGTTGTTTCTCGTAAACCAATAATATCCCAGCTTTCGAAGGGGCCATACTCCCATCCAAAACCCCATTTCATCGCATTGTCTATGTTTATAATATCATTAGAAATTTCAGGGACTCTATTCGCGCTATAAATTAAAGTACTTGAAAAACTCTCCCAGAAAAAAGTGCTTCCTTTATCAGATCCACTGCACAAGCTAATTAATCTGTCCGATGTATTTTGATAACTTTTAGTTTTAGTAATACAGTCAAATTGAACCTCTCTAATTTGGCTGTATTTAGAAGTACTCAAATCCAATGAATTGATTACTCCATTTTTATCTTTTTTATAAAATCCTTCTCTTGTCTTTTGACCAAGCCGACCATTCTCAATTAAATTATCTATAATAGTTGGTGGATTGAATATATCTCGCTCCTCATCTTCTATCGCTTTTTCATATGTAGTTAGAGAAACATTTTTTAAAGTGTCTAGCCCGACAACATCAGCAGTTCTAAATGTTGCACTTTTTGGTCTTCCAGATAATGGACCTGTTAGAGCATCTACTTCTTCCACTAAAAGATTATTTTTTATAGTTAATTCTATCGCTTTCATCATTCCATAAATCCCAACTCTATTACCAATAAAGTTCGGAGTGTCCTTTCCATGAACAATGCCCTTACCTAAAATAGTCTCACCAAAATGCATCATAATTGAATAGGTTTTATCAGATGTAATTTCACTTTTGATAAGCTCTAGTAAATGCATATATCTAGGAGGATTAAAAAAATGCGTGATCATAAATCGTTTTTGTAAATCTAAAGAGAGGTTTTTAGTTAATTCAAAAATTGGAATACCTGATGTATTTGAGGTAAGAAGTGTATTTTTATTTAAAAACGGAGTTATCTGATCGTAGACTTTCAATTTAATATCAAGGCGTTCAATAACTGCTTCAATGACCCAATCTACTTCATTTAACTTTTTTAGATCTTCTTTATAATTACAGGGTGTAATCAAATCAATATTTTTAATGTCATAGAGGGGGGGTGGTTTCATTGTTAAAAGTGAGTTAATTCCTTTTTCGGATAGGCCTTGATCTGTGTCAAATAGAAAGTTTTTAATACCAGCATTACTAAGATGTCCAGATATTTGAGACCCCATAACTCCAGATCCTAAAACGGCTACTTTTTGAATTTTTTTAATCATTATTTTAAGCCCTTTTTATTATTGTGGAAATACCTTGTCCTGAACCGATACACATAGTTGCTAATCCAATTCTTTGATTCTCTTGTTCCATAGTATTAATTAATGTCGTTACTATTCTTGCACCAGAACAGCCGAGAGGGTGTCCCAATGCAATAGAGCCCCCATTTATATTTATTTTTGACTCATTCCATTTCCCTGTTTTAATAACGTACAATGCTTGAGCTGCAAATGCTTCGTTTAATTCGATTAAATCAATATCACTCATTTTGAGATTTGCTTTTTTGAGTGCTTTTTTTGTTGCGGGCAATGGACCAATACCCATTTTTCTCCAATCTACACCAGCTACTGCCCTACCGATCACATAAGCTCTAATAGTTAAACCGTGCTTTTTTGCAAAGTTTTCACTTGTTAACAATACAGCAGAGGCTCCTATAGATATGGGACTTGACGTTGCAGCTGTAATACTTCCATTTTTGTTGAAGACAGGTATTAATGACTTGATTTTCATAATATCAGGTTTTCTTGGCCCTTCATCTTCGAGAATAATTTTTGACCTATTATTTTCAATGGGTATGATTTCATTTTCAAATCTTTTTTTAGATATAGCATTGATTGCTTTTTCATGAGATTTAATTGAAAACTCCTCCTGCTGAGCCCGAGGTATGTTACCCTCAAAAGCCAAAATCTCTGCAGTCTCACCCATACTTATGTAGTAATCTTTTCCTGCTAGCTCTGTATTAAAATCAGGAGAAAAACCACCCATTGGAACAGAAAACATGTCTTCTACCCCACCTGCAATACCAATTTCAATATCTCCAGATTCAATCTTGGTGCTCATTTGATGTATTGCATCCATTGATGATCCACAAAAACGATTAATAACAGATCCAGAAACCGTATTCGGTAATCCAGCTAAAATTCCGATTCCTCTTGATATGAGCATTCCTTGAGGCCCTTCTGGAAATGCGCATCCAAAAATCATATCCTCAATAAGATATTGGTCTAAATTTTTATTTCTTTTTAATAAACCAGTAACAACCTGTGCTGCTAGTTCATCAGGTCTGACACCAACCAAATTTCCATTCTTTACTCCTATGGGAGATCGCACAGCATCAACAATAACGGAATTATTCATTAAGTCCTTTATTTTCTCATTTTTAATATTTTAGTTGACATATCTTTTGAAGAGTCCTAATTTTTAATGATAATAAGTCTCATTTACAATAATTACAATAAAAATAAAAATGTACTCCGGGGGTCTAAAACTTTACAATTCTTAGTTCCGAAATCTAAGGTATCCCAAACGAATTTTTTAGATCCCCTGAAATTTAAATTAAATAGTTGCTTAAAATATGAATAATATAAAAAAGAAATTTAAATCATTAATATATTATCTAACATGTTTCATTTTTTTAAATGGATGTGAAGATGATGTATTGCTTTCCCCTCAAGTTGCGGATGAGGAGGAGGCTGGTAGCTATGGCCTTGCTATTTTTCCCTCCGAAGAAATACCTGAAGCAAACTTAGATAATCCTGAAATTTTCTAGAATTATGTCTAAAAATATAATCTTTATTCTTACCCTCCTTGTAAATTATTTGTTCTCACAATCAGTCTTAACAGGTGTTATTGTTGATAATTTTAATAATTTACCCCTCGAGAATGCTAATATAGTTCTTGTTGGTAATGGAAGCGAGTTTGGATCATCTTCAAATGCAAATGGTAATTTTGAGATAAGTTCTGTTCCATACGGAAATTACGATTTGGTAGTTACTTTCATTGGTTTTAAACAGTATAAGAAAAATTTGGAAATCAACCAAGCAGCACTTGATTTTAAAATTATTCTGAAAATGCAACCGATTGAAATGTCAGAACTCGAAATATTAAGTGACTCAGAAATTGAGAAAGAAAGTTTTCCTGGAGCATCTTCCGTGATGGATAAACAAAGGATAAAGCTAGTGAATCCCATTGGGACTCAAGAAATACTTGAATATTTGCCTGGAATTAATGGTTTTTCTGATGATGGTATAGGTAATTCTCGAATTAGCATTGGTATTCGAGGTCTTAACCCCAGAAGAAGCTCTAGAGTGTTGATATTGGAGGATGGAATCCCAATACAACCCGCTTTATATGTATATCCAAATATGTACTACAATCCACCTGCTGACAGGATAGACCAAATTGAGGTGATCAAAGGGAGTGGAACTATTCTGCACGGTCCGCAAACAATGGGAGGTGTTATAAATTATTTCACTAAAAAGCCTCGAAACCAATTTGGTGGAATATTAAAATTGACTGCAGGAGAAAATGGTTACTCAAGTCTTTTTACTGAAGTAGGTGGCTGGGGTGATGATAAGGTACGTCCAGAGATCCAGTTGCTTCTTAAAAGAGGAGATGGTTTTAGGGAAAATAATGCTTTTGAGCAAGCTAATGCAACGCTCAAGCTTAATTATAAGAAATCAGCATCTAAGAATTTATATTTTAAAGCAAATTTCAATTACGAAGATTCTCAAGCCACTTATACGGGACTAACTAAATGGTCCTTTAAAAATAATCCCAAGTTTAATCCTAAAAAGGATGATACTTTCAAAGTTATTCGCACTGCCTTTGATTTAATTCAATCTGAAAAAATAAATTCAAATACCTCAAAATATACTACTGCGTTCTTTAGTTTCTTTGATAGAAGATGGTGGAGAGAAAATGATATTTTTGTAGATGTAAATGATATTTATATAGATGGTAAATATATCCCTAACCCAGATGCAGAGGCGCAAAACCACTGGTCTTTTCTTGACTTAGCTCGCGTTGGTAATGGTAAAGATAATTTTGGTATACTAAGAACTTTTTATGTGGGTGGTTTGAAACAATCCTATAAAGTAGATTATAATTTATTAGATAATTACAAATCAGATCTAGAGTTTGGTTGGAGAGCGTACTGGGAAAAATTTATTGATGATAGGAAAACAGGAATTACTTCTGATTCTACTTATTCACCTAGTGCAAGGGAAGGTGTTTACTATAGAGGTGTAGGTGATTCACTTGAGATTTTAGGTACCAGTCATCATTATGAAACGACAGCTCTTTCTTTATTTGCTTCGAATTCAATTAACCTTGGAAGATTTATGCTTAGACCAGGCTTAAGAATTGAAGTGTTTGAACAAGAAAGGGTTGATAGACTCTCTGGCGGAGCTTATCAGGATAATACATTGATTGTACCATTGCCTGGTATAGGTTTTTCAGGCACACTTTTGGGTAGTACCATATTTGGTGGTATACATCGAGGTTTTACACCGCCATCAAGTGGCGCTTTAAAAATTCTTAATTTTGGCGAGGGTCTCGAGGATTCTGGACTCGATCTAGAAGCAGAAAAAAGTTGGAACAAAGAGTTAGGAATTAGGGGTGGCGTATATCTCGTGAATTATGAAATTACCGGTTTTCATATTGGTATTGAGAACTTAGTTGCTGCAGGACGTGGAACTGCATTTAAAAATTTGGGTAAGGTCAATTCTTTTGGCGTAGAAACGTCTCTTGATTTTCACCTGTCAAAATTTTCTACAATTCTTCCAAATGTCGGAATAGCATATACATATCTTTCTACAAAAGTAAAAGATGGGATTATTACCTCTAATATACAACCAGTTGACCAAGAAATTTCCATTGAAGGAAAACAACTTCCGTATTCGCCTAATCATACTTTAAATATTGGAACCGAATTTAGGATTCTCCCTGGCTATTCATTTAGAATAGACTATAAATATGTTAGTGAATGTTATACTGATTTTCAGAATATTAAAGATCAAGATGACCTAGGTATTATGGGCCCGATTGATGCTTATGGTATAATAAATATTTCTGGAAGTATAAAATTAAATGACAAGACTAAACTATTCCTATCAGGAAAAAATATAGAAGACAAGTCATATATAGGGTCAAGACTTCACTCAAATCCTGGACAAAAAGACGCAAATATTAGCTCTGGTATATTACCAGGTGCACGGAAGCAGGTTAATATTGGTGTCAATTATAGCTTTTAAATCTTTATTGAATGAATATTTCAAACACAACTTTTTAAAAAAAGGAAAATACAAGATGAATAAAAAAACAAAACTATTGTATCTGCTACCGTTTCTGCTGTTTTTCAGCATTAGTTGCGAAGACAGCGATACTGATGATACAGTAGTCAACTTAGAAACGCCTACTGAATATGTATTTGAAAGTCGTTTTGTGGACAATGAAAGCAGTGTTTCTTACTCAGGGCAAGTAGTTAGAAATCTACTAGTAAATGATATTAAAAGTCTTGTTGCTGATAATGTTGGTGGTGGTAATACTGCAACAATAACAAGTATGATGGCAAATAGTGATCCAGACTTAGCGATTGTAACTGGTTCTGGGATGACTACAGATCAAACTAAATATCATGATATTAGCACAAGTCAACTAAATGATCGCTTAGCTGCTGTTACAGATTATGTAGATCCTGGATATGGAGCGAATGCTCAAGACATGATTACAGGATGGGTTGCAGAATCTGCAGACTATTCTATAAGACCGGGTGGGTTAGATCTTGGTCAAATGGTTCAGAAAGTTATGTGGGGTGCAATTGCTTACTGGCAGGGGACATCAAAGTATATGTCAAAAATCCCTGATGATAATAATACAGAACAAAGCGGAGATGATGTCTATACAGCAATGGAACATCATTGGGATGAATCTTATGGATATTTTGGAGCAGCACGTGATTATAACACTGGTTATTCTGATGACAGTGATAGAAAATCAGATCCCTACCATGACTCTAATGCAGATGGTAGTATAGATTTTAAAACTGAATATAATATGGGTTGGTCCGTAACCGCTGCTAAAAGAGATGTAGTAACAGCAAGTACAGATTATGATTTTACCGGTACTATTATGAATGCATATCTTAATGGAAGAACTTTAATATATAACCAGGCACCGCTTGAAGATATTTTAGTTCAAAGAGATATCATTTTAAACAACTGGGAAAAGGTTGTGGCAGCAGTCTCCATTCATTATATCAATGATACAATGAGTGATTTAGCAGAATTGATTACTGCGGGAGATTCTTCCCTCACATATATGAATGTAGGGAATAGCTATTTAGCACATTGGGCTGAAATGAGAGCGTATGCACATGGACTTATTTATAATGACTTTAAGTTAATATCTGAACCAGATATTGCAGCAGTTTTTGGATATATGGGTACTGGACCTGTCTTTAATGATGGAGCTGACTTTTCAGGAATGCAAACTCTACATGATAATCTTGCATTAGCTAAAGATATATTGCAAGCAGCTTACGATTTTGACGATGAACACATGGCAAATTGGTAAATTAATCTAGATTTAAATTGTACCATAAATAAGGGGTCTTTTTAAGGCCCCTTATTTTTTTTTATTATAATTTATAAACTTAATGTTAAATCAAAATCGAACATATTTAGTATTGCTATTGCTTTGCCTTGGATCAAGGATTCTAACAAGCATTTTTTACATTGAGGACATAGACAGTCTTAGATTCGCATTAAGTATAAAAGAATTTGATATAAATAAGCTACAGCCTCATTTTCCAGGCTATCCTGTGTACTGTTTTTTCTTAAAGATTCTTTATCAAATCATGAAAAATACAGGTATTTCTTTTTCAATTTTAGGAGGAATATCAGTCTATATTATCATTATTTATGTTCTTAGAATTTGTAGGATTGAATTAAAAACTAGGGTTGGAATAATTTGCTGCTTTATAATCTTTTTCAACCCGATTATATGGATAATGAGCAATCGATATATGCCAGATCTATTCGGTTTATCAATTTTAGTGGTATCAATCTTTTATTTACTATACGGAAATAAAAAAACTCAGATATACAAAGGTTATTTTCTTACGGGGTTACTAGCAGGAATAAGAATTTCTTATTTACCTTTCTTATTAGCTCCAATTATTTACACATTTATTAATGAAAAAAACAAACCTTATTTAGCACTGGCTTTATTATCTGGCATTTTTTTATGGGCAATTCCTTTTACATGGATTACAGGAGTTGATTCACTTCTGAAAAATGCATTCATGCAAGCTCAAGGACACTTTACTAATTTTGGTGGTACAATTTTAACTGATACAGATTGGACTATCAGGATGAAATATTTAATTCTAGGAATTTGGAGTGATGGTTTTGGAGGTTATTGGGTTGGAAGATCTCTCCAAACGATACCTCTTTCGATCACTTTATTATACCTATTAAAAATTGGATTATCTGGATTTGGTAAGCATTATAAATTTGATCAAAGTTTAAAAATATTACTAATTTCTACAATAATTTACCTTCTTTGGATTTATTTTTTCCAAAACGTCATTTATAAAAGTAGGCATGTTTTACCGTTATTGATCATTATTTTTGTCATTATTGTTATCGGGCAAAAATATATATTTAATACAAAGGGCCTTTTGATCAATATCATTATAATGACGTATTTTATTACAACAATATCCATAACAACACAATTAGTGTTTCAACATAAAAATCCAAATGCGATTGCAAAGCTAAAAGACTCTGTTTCTACATTACCAGTTGAAACTGATATTATTAGTTTTCCCCTCATCAACTTTTATTTAAAATCTCACGGACTTAAAAATAATTTTATTAACATAAATAATATTTCTGATTTTGACAATCTTTTTATAGGAGAAAGAGAAAATGTTTATGTAATAGGAAACTTTGATGACCAAGATGTTAAAAAACTTGATCTAGTTCTTGATGACGTGTTCTTCCATAACCCTTATGTTAATAGAATGTGGTCAGAATTACGCAAATACAGATTGCAAATAAGTAAATGAAATCAAAAAAAGAAAAATTTGTAAATATTTTTGGTGCAGGACCAACAGGCTTAACACTAGGCTATTATGTAAAAAATTACAATATGAACTTTAGGATTTACGAAAAATCTAATCAGGTAGGAGGAAACTGTAAGACATTAGAAAAAGGAGATTTCAGGTTTGATACAGGAGCACATCGTTTACATGATAAGCATAATGAAGTCACACTTTTAGTTAATAAAATCCTTGATAATAGCCTATTAAAAGTGAATGCACTTAGTCAAATTTATCATGAAGGATCAATGATAAATTTTCCGATAGAGATATCTGATGTGATTCAAAAGATAGGTTTTAAAGAGTTGAAAAGTATTTTAAAAGAACTTTTTATTTTGTCTTTTAAAAAAAAACAGATTCCAAATAATTTTAAACAACAAGCATTTACAAATTATGGAGAAACAATTTCTAAGCTATTTTTAATCAACTATACTGAAAAACTTTGGGGTGAAAAAGCTGATAATTTATCTGTTAAAATATCTGGAGAAAGATTAAAAAGTCATACTATTAGTAACCTAATAAAACGAGTCTTATTTAAAAAAAGTACAGATCAAAAACATCTAGATGGAGATTTTTACTACCCGCAAAATGGATTTGGAGAAATATTTAAAAGATTAACAAATCAAATAGGTACTAAGAATATTAATCTTAATTCACCTATTAAAAAAATTTATCATGATAAATTTTATATTACGGACTTTGACTATAAAAATGGAGGTAGTGCAGATATTAATATTTTTCTAAATACCCTCCCTCTTAAAGCATTTGTAAAGTGTTTAAGCCCTGCTCCTCCCGAAAAAATAGTCAGTTCATTAAATGGAATTATGTTCAGGGATTTAAGAGTATGTGTTATATTTCTTGATATTCCAAGTTTTTCAAAGAATGCCTCTATTTATTATCCAAATTCTGGGTTTCCTTTTACTAGAATTTATGAGCCAAAGAATAGAAGCGAATCACTTGCTCCAGAGAATAAAACGTGTATTGTAATTGAGGTCCCGTGTGCAAGGAACGATGATATCTATCTTATGGATAATAAAGAATTTTTTAATAAAATATTTAATTGTTTATTGGAACATAATTTAATATCTCAAAACGATTTAATTGATTATACGATCATCAAAATGGAAAATGCTTATCCAATTATTAATGTGGATACAGAAGAACGTTTACAACCTGTTTTTGAATATTTGGGGAAAATTAAAAATCTATACAGCCTAGGTAGAAACGCAGATTTTAAATATATGCATACTCATGAAATTTTCAGGAAAAGTAAGCAATTAGTAGATAAATTGAGTGAATCAGTTTAAATAGCGACGGAATTAAATGCTGTCTTAACTTTTCTTTTCTTAGACTTAGACCATATATCCTGTATGGCCCCTAATAAGTTATCTATATCACTATATGAATGTTTTGGTGTAATAGTTATCCTTAACCGCGCACTATTTTTAGGTACTGTTGGATAAAAAATAGGTTGAACATAACAATTATGTTTTTTTAGAAGTTCTTTTGAAAAGGCTTTTGCTTTTTCTGTATCATTTACTAAAATTGGAATAATGTGACTATCGCTATCTATAAATGGTACCCCAAGATTTTTTAATTTTGATCTAAAATATTTTGCTTTAGAAAAAATGTTTTTTCGAAGGTCATCAGACTTTTCAACTAATTCGATACTTTTACTAGCAGCAGCAGCTACAGATGGCATGATAGATGTAGTAAAGATAAATCCTGAGGTAAAGCATCTTATAAATTCAATTAAGTTTCTATTTCCTACGATATATCCGCCGATCTGTCCGAAGCCTTTTGCTAATGTACCATTTATAATATCAACTTTGTCGGATACTTTGTATTTGTGTGCGACCCCTCTACCACCTTTACCATAAAGACCAACTGCATGAACTTCATCCAAATAAGTTAAAGCATTATACTCCTTCGCAAGTTTAACATATTCAGAGACATTTGTTTCCGTACCATCCATGGAGTATAAAGATTCAAAAATTATTATTTTTGGTTGATCGTAATCATATGATTTTAGCAAATCTTCTAGATGGGAAAGGTTATTATGTTTAAAAATAGAGTAACTTGCTTTAGAGTTTTGAATACCCTCAATTAAAGAGGCATGATTTAGCTCATCAGAAAAAACATGAATATTCTTTATCCTTTTACACAATGTCGAAATAGTAGATTGATTAGCGACATATGCGGATGTAAAAACAAGAGCTTTTTCGCGCTCATGAAATGCAGCTAATTTTTTTTCAAGTTCATTATGATATGGTGTCGTTCCAGAAATATTTCTTGTTCCACCTGATCCAGTACCAACTTCCTTTATTACTGATATCATTCTATCTATGACCTCAGGATTATGGCTCATATTTAAATAATCGTTAGAGCACCAGATTTGTGTATTTTGATCTGGAAAGAGCTGTGAGACACTTTTTTTAATTTCAAATTCGACTTTAGAAAAAGGAAAGGAATCCTTATATCTGTATATTGGAGTAAAAGTTCTAGAGAAACCTTTTTCCTTAAACTCAGAAATTTCATTATCTATAAAATTATTATAGTCCATATGCTTTTTATGTTTTAGATCGTTTCAAAACTTCATTAGAATCAACGGTCGAAATTACGAATCATTTGTTCTATTCAAAGTATATATGTATAAAAAATTAAAAATTTTATCAAGAAAAAGTGAATTGGCTAAAATACAAGCTAATCTTGTTGGTAATGCTATCAACGAAATATACAAACATACATCAATAGAATTCCACACATCTGAATCAACTGCGGACTTAGATCAAACAATTGAAATATCCTCATCAGATCAAATTGGACTATTCACAAAGGATATATCACAAAAGCTAATCAATGATGATTTTGATATTGCTGTTCATTCATGGAAGGATATACCTATTACACCAACAGAGGAAACTTCTGTAGTTTGCACCCTTGCAAGGGGAGATATGAGGGATATAATTATTTTTAAGAAAGATATTTCTTTAAAGAAAATGGATTTTCTTGAGATTCTAACTTCTTCTCCAAGGAGGCAATATAATTTATCTAAAGTTTTACCAGAGATTATACCATTAAAAATCAATCAATTGTCATTTAAAGAAATTCGAGGCAATATTGAAACTCGTTTAAAAAAATTTGACGAAGGTAATTCTCATGCAATTATCATTGCAAAAGTAGCTTTAGATCGAATTTTACAGTTTGGAGAATTTGATACAAAAAAAAGAATTAAAGATATAATCCAAAAAAATAAATGGTTGGTATTACCCATCTCCTTATTTCCTACAGCACCCGGTCAAGGTGCTATAGGTATTGAAGTTAAAAAAAATAGGAAAAATCTTATTAAATTTCTAAATAAAATAAATTTTAAAAAAAATTATCAAAATGTTTTAGAAGAAAAAAAAATAATGTCTCAATATGGAGGAGGTTGTCAACAAAAAATTGGAGTATCTATTTGGGAGAAGCACGGAGAACAAATTAGATCATTGAGTGGTAAAACCGAGCAAGGGAAAATATTAAACCAGTACTCATTATTAAAACATATAAAATTAGATGCCAAAGAATTAAAAGATAAAAATATATATCCAATTAAAGGTACTGATGAAAACATTTTTGAAAGACAATTGATCGATAACACTAAAAAAATAAAAGGAATAAAGAAAAGCTTAATTTATTTGAGTAGAAAAAATGTTTTAGAAAATTCTAAAAATATACATAAAAGCAATATAATTTGGACGAGTGGTATTAGCTGCTGGAAAACTGCTGTCAAAAAAGGAGTATGGGTGAATGGGTCATCAGATAGTCTTGGTGAAAGTGAGCCATTAAATATTAGTAACTTGATATCCTCTAGCACTAATCACTTCAAGCTTAGTCATTCGAAAGCCTCATCGCTTAATTTTAAATTGATTCCAACATACCACCTTGTTCTTAAAAAAGATGTAATTAAAAAAATTGATATAAAAAATATAGATCGTTTCTATTGGATGAGTTCCTTTCAATTTGATGAATTTCTTAAGTTCTATCCGGACATAATAAGTAAAAAACATAGTTGTGGATTAGGAAATACATTTAATCATATAGTAAAAATTATTCCAAAGAATAATAAAATTATACCATATCTATCATACAAAAATTGGCTAAAAAACAATTTAAAAGAGAAAATTAGATGAATAAAAAATTTTCAAATGCAATAAAAAGAATTCCTCAACCAGTACCACCAATATGGTTCATGAGACAAGCAGGGAGATATCATTCTCATTATCAAGGATTGCGAAAAAAATATACATTTGAAGAGTTATGTAAAACACCTGAACTTGCGGCGGAGGTTGCCATGGGACCTATTGACGATTTTGACTATGATGTTGCAATCCTTTTTAGCGATATTTTATTTCCCTTGGAGTTACTTAGTCTTAATTTAAAATATAATCCAGGTCCGACCTTTGAAAGTTACCTAACATCAAAAGCATTAGATATAAAGCTTTCGTCTGATTTTATTCGTCAAAAATTAGATTTTCAAACTAAAGCTATTAAGCAAACTAAAAATTTACTGCCGAATGATAAAAGTTTCGTTGGTTTCGTAGGTGGACCTTGGACAATACTTTCTTACGGACTCGGATTCAAGAGTTTAAAGGAGATATTTTTAGATAAAGAGGAGCTATTCATTCAGAATATTTTGTATGATATTATAATTCCATTATTAAGAGAAAATATTACAATGCAAATTGAAGCTGGTGCAGAAATTGTTTATATTTTTGATACAAACAGTTCTCAACTAGATAGTAATTATTTTATAAATAAATACATGGGAAAATTAAAAACAGAGTTGTTCTCGCCTTTTAAGAAAAATATAGCTTACTACTCTAAAAATATTGATATATTTAAAAATTCTAAGCTTAAATCAGAAATATCAGATTTAGCAGGCTTGGTATATCCTATTTCAGAGAATTTTGTTTCTTCCTTGAAAGGACACAAAAATGGATTTATCCAAGGTAATTTTTCACCAAAATCACTGCTTAAACCGCACGATATGTTTGTTAAAGATTTCGAATTTTTCCTTGATAAAATGAAAAAATTAAGTGTAGAAGATAGATCAGGTTGGATATGTAGCTTGAATCATGGAGTATTGCCAAAAACTCCAGAGGTAAATGTGAAATATTTTATTCACAAGATCAGATCAACCTTTTCGGAAATATAAAATGAAGGGGTTTGAAGAAAATTATTCGGAAAAGATTGGAGTATTAATCACAAATCTAGGAACTCCAGACTCACCAGATAAAAAAAGTTTAAAAAAATATCTAAATCAATTTTTACTTGATAGAAGGGTAGTTGATATCAACCGATTTTTGTGGTGGATTATTTTAAAATTAATAATTTTGAATATTAGACCGAAAAGATCTGCGGCGTTGTATAAAAAAATATGGACAAATGAAGGTTCTCCGCTTCTAGTTGAGATGAAAAAAATATTAGGTAGTCTCAAGGAAAAAAATAATAATAACCAAATTTATTTTGATTTAGGTATGAGATATGGGGAACCATCGATAAAGCAATCTCTAGAAAAATTTAAGGAAAAAAATATTACTAAAATCTTAATTTTCCCATTATATCCACAAGCGGGTTCTCCAACAAGTTCTAGTACTTTTGACGAGGTTTCAAATGTAATCTCTAAATGGCCATGGGTACCAAGTCTTCGTTTTATTAATGGATACCATGACAGGGAAGAGTATATCGCGTCAGTATCAAAAACTATATCTAATACTAGTAAACTTGATCATATAATTTTTAGTTTTCATGGTATGCCATTACGTTACCTCACCAATGGTGATCCTTATTATTGCTTCTGTCATAAAACGGCAAGACTTATCGCAGAAGACTTAAATCTTTCAATGGATAAATATACATTAGCTTTTCAATCTAGATTTGGAACGGAAGAATGGCTCAAGCCTTATATAGATGATATTATCGTTGAAAAAGCAAGAACAGGTATTAAAAAGCTTCATATTGTATCTCCGGGTTTTAGTGTCGATTGTCTAGAAACTCTTGAGGAAATAAAAATACAATACTCCGAACTATTTATTGAAAATGGCGGTGAGGAATTAATTTATATTCCTTGTCTAAATAGTCAAGAAGATCATATTAATATGATTGATAATATGATTGAACAAAATATCAAAGATTGGTAAGAAGTATGAAAAAGCAATCAGAACAGTGGTTCAAAAAATTACGTTCGGACCTTATATCCATGATTGAGCTCTATGATGGATCCTCTTTTGTTGAAAAGCAATGGAAACATTCCCAAGGTGGCGGAGGTTTAATGAGCCTAATTAAAGGTGATTTAATAGAGAAAGGAGGAGTAAATATTTCAACTGTATCTGGGGAATTTTCAGAGAAAATGAGAAGTCGAATACCAGGAGCAGACAAAAATCCATCATATTGGGCAACAGGTATTTCCGTAGTATTGCATCCAAACAACCCTAACATCCCTTCCATGCACTTCAATACAAGGTTTTTAGAAACAACAAAAACTTGGTTTGGTGGCGGCATGGATCTTACTCCATGCTTAAACTTTCATAGAGAAAAAAAAATATTTCATCAAGGTTTAAAAAAAATGTGTAACGTTCACGATAGATTATATTACGATAAATATAAAAAATGGTGTGATGAGTATTTTTTTATTGAACATAGAAATGAGCCTAGAGGAGTTGGAGGTATATTTTTTGATTATTTAAGTACAAATAAAACTGAAAAGGATTATGCATTTGTTAAAGACGTCGGCAAATACTTTTATAACTATGTAGAAAAAATTATAAAAGAAAAAAAAGATTTAACTTGGTCTAAACATGATAAAGAAAAACAATTTATTAAAAGAGGTCGATATGTTGAGTTTAATCTAGTTTACGACAGGGGTACTAAATTTGGACTGGAGACTGGAGGAAATACTGAAGCGATTTTAATGTCTCTACCTCCATTAGCAAAATGGGAATAAATAATGAATAGTGTATATCTATGGATGAAATTATTTCATATTCTCTTTGTTGTCGCTTGGATGGCAGGTCTGTTATACCTTCCTAGAATATTTGTTTATCACTCTGGGAAAGATGTGAGTCAAAATGCATCAAATATTTTTAAGACAATGGAGAGAAGGCTTTATTATTATATATCTTATCCATCTGCAATTTTGGTTTGGGTTACTGGTATTTACATGGCTGCAAAACTAGGTCTTTATTTATGGCTTATTTTAAAACTAATTCTCGTAGTAATTATGACAATTTATCATGTAAATCTTGGTAGATATTTGTCAGCATTTTCTAATGACAAAAATATTAAATCCTCAAAGTATTTTAGACTGATAAATGAAATCCCGTTTTTAATTTTATTTGGAATTTTAATATTTGTTGTACTGAAACCCTTTAATATAATAATTTAAATAATGAATAGATCTTATCCAACTACGAGACTTCGAAGAATAAGAATGAGTAAATTTTCAAGAAATCTCACATCTGAAAATTTTATAAATCATAATGATTTAATTTGGCCAGCTTTTATTATCAATGGTAAAAACCAAAAACAAGAAGTAAAAAAAATGCCATTAGTATATCGCTATTCTATTGACCAATTACTTATAGAAGTTGAGCATTTAGTTAATTTAGGTTTACAAGCTATTGCATTATTTCCTCAAATTGAAGATCATAAAAAGGATGAAATTGGATCTGAAGCGTTAAATCCAAATAATTTAGTTTGTAATGCAGTACGAAGGTTAAAAACAAGTTTTCCAGACCTTGGTATTATTTGTGACGTTGCTCTCGACCCCTATACCAATCATGGGCATGACGGGGTCATCGATAATGGACAAGTTGACAATGATAAAACAATTTCAATATTAAAAAAACAAGCAGTTGTTCAAGCTCAAGCAGGATGCGATATCATTGCACCATCCGATATGATGGATGGAAGAATAATTGAAATAAGAAATGAACTAGAAATTAATAATTTCAAGGATACTATGATTATGTCATATAGTGCTAAATATGCATCTTCGTATTATGGCCCTTTTCGTGATGCTATAAACTCTAAAAATTTAACAGAACCATCTGATAAAAAATCATATCAAATGAATCCAGCAAATTCTAATGCTGCATTACATGAGGTAAAAATGGATCTTTCAGAAGGAGCCGATATGATAATCATTAAACCTGGAATGCCATATCTAGATATTATTTCAAAATGTAAAAGTAAGTTTAAAATTCCAGTTTTTGGATTTCAGGTGTCGGGTGAATACTCCATGTTAATGGCTGCAGCAAAAATGAAATTTTTAAATTTAAATGATACTATTATTGAAAGTTTAATATGTTTCAAGAGGGCTGGAGCAGATGGTGTCTTCTCTTATTTTACTCCATTATATCTCGAAGAATTTAAAAAGAACACCTAATTATAAATTTTTATAATAATAGCTATGAATATTAAAAATATATAGTTAATATTATTGAGATCGTGTCTCATTATCATTGCAACTTTATATTTAGGGTGCCTAATATGCTACAATTATATAACAAAAAGAATGTTTCAATTTCACTTGTGAATCAAAAAAGTAAAATATCCGTTAACTTTTCTAATATTACTATGAAAATGAAGAACTGTCAGTTTCGATTATTATATTACTATTTAAACGGAAAAAGTAAAGAAATTAATGAGGATACGAAATATGTTGAATTATTGTTGGTAAAGGATAACCTCAAAGTTAAATTATCTCTTCGAAATTTTTTTTATCTTTACAATGGAGTTGAAACAGTTATGGGAAAAAGATTTAAGCACAATACCCTAAGTAAAAAGAATTAATGATAAAAAACGGTGGTTATATTTTTGTAAATACTATATTCTTTACTTTTTTTATTATTCAATTAGTATCTTGCCAAAAAGAGCAAGAGTTTAATGAGAATCAAATTATTAAAGCAAAAATAGAAGCTTTTAATATTTTAAATGATAATCACCATCTATTACACGAAATGTTGGGTTCAGATAAAGAAAAAGGTTTAATAGCTTTTAATAATTTTAAACGAGAAATATTAAAAGTAAATAATGCAGAACTCATTCCAATAGTGAATTCTTTTAATCGTATTAAAAAATATGCAGAAGAATATGAAAATATACAGAGCTTAGATGAACTTGTCGATTATTATCAATCTGGACTTTCAATACAGATAGAATCAATTTTTAAGGGGTACGGTGTCAAAAGAATCATACCAAATGATTCGGCATTGATTGTATATAATAAACTTATATTGAATAATTAAAAATTATCTCGTAACATTTTTTTTAACTCAGCTTCATGCATTTCTTCTGTTGCAATTTGAGTTCGTGCATATTCTTCTAACATTATAGAACCACTCTCTACTGTTTTCAATAGTTTATAATATGCACTAATTGCTTTTCGTTCATGTTCTAGACACTCATTTAATATATCTTCAGTTGAGTGTTTATGCGTTTCAAGTAAATCACTTATTTTTAAGGTAGGATGTTCACCTAAACTTGTAATGTGTTCTCCAACTGCTTCTGCATGATTCAAGGATTCAAGAGCTTGCTCTCTTAACCATTGAACAACTGTTAATCTATATGGCCCTTGCACCATAAAAGCATAATGAGTATACCTCACAACACCTGCTAGCTCTAGTTCTAAAATATTATTTAATGAATTAAGAACATTTTTTTGATTCATTCTATTTTACCTTTATACTTTTGTTATATTTATTCTAAAATTAAAAAGAAATATGAACAAAAATAATTACATTTTGTATAACCTTTGCATTGTTTTAATTTTCGAATCACAATTCGAATAAACAAACATTAATTAATATTATGCCAATATCCAAACGTCAACTCGAAGAAAGAAAAATGAGAAGAGAACGTATTCTTGATGGAGCTTTAGAAGTATTTAAAGAAAAAGGCCTAGAAGGAGCGACTATGGATGAAATAGCGAATTCTTCTGGTTTTGGCAAGGCGACACTTTATTATTATTTCAAGTCGAAAGAGGATGTGCTTTCGGAAATCTTGAATGAAGGATGGATGAAAATATGGGAGTCTCTGGAGCCCGTAATAGCAGATCAGAATTCCCCCAGAAAAACTTTTGTTAATCTCTTAATGAAAATAGCAGAATATTCTCAAAGGCGGCCAGGATTATTTGAATTTTTATTTAATGCGCCTAAAGCAATAAAATTAGATGATCAACCCTGGAAGGAATATCAGCATAGGTTATATACAGTAATACAAGGTCTTCTTGAAGATGGAATTAAAGCAGGAGAATTCCCTAGAATTGAGCCTCAATTAATGTTCAAGGCTTTGGGTGGTCTGTTCATGGGTTTAGTTTTTATGGGAGATAAAAAGAAACTTGTTTCTGAAAAAGAAATTGAAGAATTACTAAACCAATTAATTACTGACCCTCACTCTAAAAAGTAATTACCTCTACTAAAATTGTCATTAATTATATTAATTTTATTCTTTTTTGGGTCTCTTTTATTTGCCTATGAGACAGATGCAATGGATAAAATTATAATATGACAGAACATGTAGTTAATACTGAAAACACAAATCGTACTTTTATCATTTATAAACATATAGTTCACAAAACCTACAAGATTCAATTTCTTGAATATGCAAGTGGTATTGTTTCACTTCAATTTTCAACTTTATAATTGAGAAAAAATCAAAATCAAATATCAAAGTCGAACAATTTAGTCCTTCGATGGTTTTGGTTAATTATTGGATTATTATTAACTGGACTTGGCCTCATAGGAATCTTTATTCCTGGTTTACCCACAACAATATTTATGATATTAGCGGCATCTTGCTATTTTAGAAGCTCCCAAAGATTGTACAGCTGGGTGATGAATCATAAATATTTTGGATATCATGTAAAAAACTATCGAGATAAAAAAGGCATGCCTTTAAAAGCTAAAATAATGTCTTTAATTATGATGTGGTTGTTCGTTCTATATGCAGTAACTTTGGCTATATCAGTGGATCTTTTATATATTAAAGCAATAGTTATTATTTCAGCACTTTTTGGAACTAAAACGATACTTAGCTTAAAGAGTATATAAATAATTAATATTTAATTGAATTTTTTATTTATCAATAATTTAATAAGTAAATATACCCGGCTTGTCATTCTCCCTAGGATTGCTACGGCCCTGTTTATTATTTTTCAGATTATAGGGATGTCTCTTTATCCCGGGGGCACAATGTTTAATTTTGAATCAGAAGGTTATACTTTTTCAGAAAACTTTTTTTCAGATATGGGAGCATATACTGCAAGAAATGGAGAACTAAACTACCTTTCAATGATTCTATTTTCGTTTTCTTTATCTATTGTAGGAGTAACATTTATATTATATTATTTTACACTTCCTTTAGTCTTCAGTAGTGACAAATTAAATTATTTATTGGCTTTGATAGGTACTCTTTTTGCATTTGTAGGTTCTGTATGTTTAATAGGAACAGGTTTGACACCATCTGATCTGGTTTTAGAAAGTCATCAATTTTTTGCAAATAATATTTTTTACTCATTTTTAATAACTTCATTCTTCTATATGATAGCTATTTTAAGATCGAATCAAATAGAAAAAAAATATGCCATTGGCTATTTTATATTCTTTTTATCAATATTCATTTATGTGGGAATATTAAATTTTGGACCATCAGCTGATTTAAATAATTCAGCTCTTATTTTTCAAGTAGTTTCGCAGAAACTTATTGTGTTTGTTTTTGTCTTTTCAGTTCTCCATCAAACTTTTGGTTTTTACAAGTTAAATGGTAAAGGTATGGATATATGAATGTGCGTAATTTGGTTTTCCTTCCTTAGAGTTTTTTCTTTTTTTCATTAAGATTCACTACTTTATATTTTGTTATCAGTTGAATGGAAATGAGTTTTTATAATATAGTAAATCATAAATAAATTTAAATACTAATTTTAATAAATATTAAGGATAACAGTGAGAAATTCATCAAAAATAACTTTTTATCCCTACTCTTTAATTTTAAAAATTTCGGGCGTGAGATATAAAGTAAATAGTAACTCCTCAGAATGTGCACCAATCTTAGGGGTAGGACTAATCTTTCTTGCTCTATGGATATGAAATCAACATTTAATAAATCATGTGAAAAGAATTGCTGTTTCAAATAATTGAGTAATTAATTTTATGAAGAATTATATTATTTTATTCAGTTTAGTAACCGTAGTCAGTTCTGAACCAGGCGACTTAATTGAATACAATTTTCAAAATAGAGTTCCAGTTACCTCTATCAATAATTTAATTAGTAATCTAGCTAATACTCTTGGTTTTGCTTCTTTTGATTTAAATTATTCAATTAATGTATATGATATACATTATGAGTCTATAAATGTTGGAGGTGAGTTGGACACTTTATCTGGGTTGATATGCATTCCAGAATCTAATATTAAATCATTTCCTACTCTAAGTTATCAACACGGAACTCAACTACTTGACTCCTCTGCACCATCGATAGTAGGTGTTAGTCTTTCAGGAATATATAATAATTTTGAGACTACCTTAATTGGTTTGATAACAGCATCATCTGGCTTTATCTCCTTACTTCCTGATTATGAAGGTTTGGGCAATACTGAAAGATTTCATCCTTATATTGTTGGCGAATCTTACAGCAGATCTTTAATAAATATGATTCGCGCATCAAAAGAATTTTCCAATGAAGTTAATGTTGCTCAAAAATTTCAAAGTAATAATCAATTATTTCTGATGGGATATTCAGAAGGCGGATATGCTACTCTTGCGGCTCAAAGAGATATTGAACTTAACTTTTTTGATGAGTTTCAAATTACAGCATCTTTTCCAATGGCAGGACCATATGACCTTTCTGGTACAATGGTTGACTATTTTTTATCTAGTCCTGATTACTCACAACCATATTATGTACCATATGTATTAACGAGTTATTTGTGGGCTTATGAAGGGCTAGATGTTGATTTTTCCAATTATTTCACTCCATTTTGGGCTGAGAACCTCTCTGTCTTATACGATGGTAGTCATCCCTCTAGTGAAATAAATTCTATGATGCCTGATAATCCACTTGATATTTTGCTTCCTGATGTATTGGAAGAATTCGAGAGTAATGAAGATCACTTTTTTAGACAAACATTACAAGAGAATACTCTTTTAGATTGGATACCATTGAGCCCCACATTTTTTTATCATGGTTTAGGTGACGATATAATACCCTACGAAAATAGTCAAGTTGTATACAATACATTTATTGAAAATGGAGCTTCAAATGTGAACCTTATATTGTTTCCAGAGTTTTTAGGAGGACACTCCGATGTCGCAATAACATGTTTATTATCAGGGTTTGAAACTGCTTTAGAGTATCAAGTAATAAATGATAAAGGAGATGTAAATTATGATGGGAACATAACTATTTTAGATTTAACAATTATGATATCTTACCTTTTTGATGAGTCAAACTTTTCAGATTTCGAGTATTGGGCTGGAGATGTTAATTTTGATCAGTATATCTCCTTAATTGATATTCTATTATTATCTGATAGTCTATAGTCTTTATATGAAAAAATATATTATCAGAGCATTAATAGTTTTATTTCTTTGCTACTTATCATTTTACTATTTCTTAATTTGGTCAACTTATTTTTGATGAATTTAAATTATAAAATAATATTATTGATGATTTTTTGGATGGGTATTGCAGGACTTCTAGTTATAGTTTTGGATATGACTTTTAATCCTCCAGATGAAATATCAGGAGTACTATATTTTTTAAGTATTGGAGTAGCAGCTTCAACAACTTTAAACTATTACAGGTAAGTCTTATGAAAAAAAAAGCTGTAGATATTTTTAGTGATTGGGCAGACAATGGTAAAGATTTAGGAATGGAGACAGGTCATTCAAAAGCAGTAAATACCATGCTTGAATATTTATTAAGAAACCAAAAAACACCTTTTGATTTTATCGATGCAGGTTGTGGGAATGGCTGGGTTATTCGAAAAATAAAAAAAAATAAATATAATAAGCTTGCGATTGGAGTTGATGGTGCTAAAAGTATGATAAAAAAAGCAATTGATAGTGATCCAAAAGGTAAATATTATCATACTGACTTATTAGGATGGTCTCCAATTGAAAAAGTTGATTTTGTTCATAGTATGGAGGTACTGTACTATTTTAGGGACCCGAGATCTTTATTGGATCGTATAATGGGTTCTTGGTTAAAACCTGGAGGAAAATTTATCTCTGGATTAGACTATTATAAAGAAAATATAAATTCGCATACATGGCCTACTAATTTAAATACAAATATGACCCTTTTATCAATTGAGGAATGGGGTGTTTTATTAAAAAATTGTGGTATGAAAAATATTAAAACTTTTCAAACTAATACTTCTCCAACATTTCTTGGAACTCTAGTTATATATGGAGAAAAAGAATAAAATGTTTTTTCGTAAAAAAATATATAATTGGTTCTCATTAATAATTTTTATGTTAATAACAAGTTTAATAAATGGTCAAAATTCTTCAAGCATTAAACATAAAAGAGGGAATATGAAAAAATCTGAATCTGAATGGAAAAAAATATTATCTGCTAAAGAATATCATATCTTAAGAGAAAAAGGAACTGAGCGTGCATTCACAGGTGAATATGATAAGCATTTTGAAGAGGGTACTTATACGTGCTCTGGCTGTGGAACAAAAATTTTTAAATCAGAATCAAAATATAATTCTGGGTGTGGCTGGCCTGCTTTTTCCGAGGCCTTACCTAATTCAGTTGAAGAAACCCAAGACAATAGTTTTGGCATGAGGCGCATAGAAATTACATGTAAAAATTGTGATGGACATTTAGGGCATGTTTTTAATGATGGACCAAAACCGACAGGAATCCGATATTGTATAAATTCAGTTTCTATGGATTTCTTGCCACAAGACAATAAAAAGAAATAACTTTTATCCATAAATAAATTTTTGGATAATTTGTCGTGCCTTAAGTGGGATTTTATGACAAGTAGGAAATAATTTTATTGATACTAAGTAATCATGAGATTTTAAAATTCTATATGATTTTTTACTTTCTGAAGGAAAAACTATTTCATCATTTTGACCATGTATTAAAAGGACACGAGTTTTTTTATTACTTTCACTAAATTTATCTTTTGATTTTTTTTTAAAAGTACAAAAACCTGCAATAGGAATAATACCTCCAAGTGAAAAATTTTGGCGTATTAAAAACTCTAAGGTAATACTTGCTCCTTGAGAAAAACCCAAAATATAAATTTTTTTTTTGGGGAAACCTTCCCTTTCAGCAGATTGGACAACCTTTGAAATAGTCTTAATTGAATCTTTAAATTTCCATTTTTCTTTATCATCACGATAATACCAAGAATATCCTTTCTTTGGAGATTTATACGGAGCTTCAGGTATTAGCCATTTAGTTTTTTTAGATTTAACATTTTAGCTATCGGTTTCATTGAATTTATGTCCCCGGTATATCCGTGAAGTGCGATTACTGCTTTTGTCGGATTTTCAGATGTTGAAAAAGAATAGAATTTCATTTAAAAAAAATCGAGGTATGAGATATTTAGTGTTTAACTTAATTATTTGGAAGATTAGATTTTCTTGATTTCTCGTAATCAGCCATTCTTTTTGAAAAATCTTTAAAATTTATTGCTTGGAGGAGAGGACTAATTTTTACATTTTCTTTTAATGTAATACTCTTTTTTTCACCATAGTGATGTCCAGGATAGATTCTTAAATGATCGGGAAGTTTTAAAATTTTATTGTAAATAGATGAATATAGATCTTCCATATTGCTGCCTGAACTAATTACACGTCCAGTTCTTCCGACAAATAGCGTATCACCAGTAAAAATAACAGGGGATAAAAAGTAGCAAACTGAGTCGAAATAGTGTCCAGGTGTGTGGAGACTTTTAATCTTTAATTCTCCAATTTTTATGATTTCATTATCGCTAATAATTTTAAAGTTAGAGTACAAAAATTTATCTGATGAGCTAGGATGCCCAAAAATAAATATATCTGGATAATTCTCAGTATACTCATCAATATATTTAATGTGATCATGATGACTATGTGATATTAATATTGCAGCAGGAGCTCCTTTTAAAAATGGCTTAATAGAAGCAATCTCAACAGATGGATCAATAATTATTTGTATTCCACTACTAAAGCATGTTACCACGTAGCAAAAATTATGATCGTAACCACCTATTATAGATTGAATAGAATAATTTGAATCATTTTTCATGAATTTTTGAGAGTTTCTCTAATTTTTTGTAGATTTACACATTAGAATATTACAATATTGTATAACTTTATATATCAATAAATAAATGCAGGTTTCTAAATGAAGAATAAACAAATAGCATGGTATCTCATTTTCGCTGGCCTTATAATATTTTTGATAGAGTTTGTAGCAACTATTTTGGTTTTTATTGGAAATCATCCATTACTTGGTTTAGCATGTTTAATTATATTAGTGGGTATTTTTCTTCTTGCATATGATGATGAATGAATAATCAATTTAATAAAAAAAAAAAGGAAACTAAATGAAAATTAGTATTATCTTAGTAATGTTATTTGTTATGGCATGTAATAATAAAGGTTCTAAAAAGTCAATTTCTAGCCTTGAAAATTTTGATGATTCCACAAGTTATTCAATTGGTGCAGATTTAGGTGCAAACCTCAAACGTCAAAATGTTGAAATTAATTATGATGTATTTTTGGCCGGCTTAGTTGACGGAATGGAACTAAGTGATAAGGATGCGAAATTAAATCAAAGTGATAGAAGAAAAGTAATGTCAGTTTTGCAAAATAAAATAAGAGAAAAGGAAAAAAATCAAGGTGGAGAAAATTTAAAAGCAGCTGAAACTTTTTTATCTGAAAATAAACAAAAGGCAGGAGTAAAAGAGACTCCAACTGGTCTTCAATATAGAGTGATACAAGAGGGGGATGGTGAAAAACCGAAAGCAGAAGAGAAAGTAAAAGTCCATTACGTTGGTAGACTAATAGATGGAACTAAATTTGATAGTTCTATTGATAGAGGCGAACCAGCTGAATTTGGACTGAATCAAGTTATAAAAGGATGGACAGAAGGATTACAATTAATGAAAACTGGATCAAAATATGAATTTTTTATACATCCTAAAATTGCATATGGTTCTAGACCTAGACCTCAGATTCCAGCAAATAGTTTGTTAATTTTTGAAGTTGAGTTAATTGAAGTTTTAAAATAGAATTATTTTAATAAATTAATAAAAAAGGGAGTTTCTACTCCCTTTTTTTGTGTACGCCCGAGAGGATTCGAACCTCTGGCCCTCTCCTTAGAAGGGAGATGCTCTATCCAGCTGAGCTACGGGCGCATGCTAGAAATAATTTACAAAGATTTTCATCATAATAACAATAAAGGCATGAAGGTTATTTATAATTCTATTAATCTAAATTTATTGTTAAAAATTTTAATAGAAAATTAGTTCCACTAAAGTTTAATTATTCAAAATAATACTCTTTATATACGATCAAACCATCAATATAGAAAAAACTTGACAGATTCATTGTATCTGTTGTACAATTGTTAACGAGAGAATTAACGTTTTAAGATTCTCTTCACTACCAAAGAACCAAATAAACATCAGAATGGAGGTCTTTTATGGCTGAAGTAATTGCAAATACAGGAGTATCAAAGGATAAAGGCTACTTGTATTACCTAGGAAAAGATGGTAATGTATGGCGCTCACAAATGGCGCGAGCTGGTAAGGGAGGAGGCAACGCAGAGAAGGTTGCAGATGCAGGTGTTACACGTGAGTCCGGTTATCTTTATTTTATAGATAAAAATGGTAATGTTTCAAGGTCACCAATGGCGAGGGGACGTAAATAGTAGTTTCATTTTATTTTAAAAGGCTCTCTCAAAGAGAGCCTTTTTTTATAACGTAAAATACCAAATATTATAGTAAATTTACAACTCAGGTAATTATAAATTAACAACAAAATAATTAAAAATATGCGAAGTAAAATTTTTTATAGTTTATTAATTTTTTCATTTTTTCCTTTAAATGCTGAAGGAATGCAGTTGTTTAGATCAAAAAAAGCGTCTGCAAAAGAATCAAGGAATGAAAATCAGAGTAATGATAGAGAAATTATTGCGGATGATTTTTCTAAAACTGAAGTTACAACAAGAAAAAATATAGAATCAGTAATACCTGTTAAAAGAATACCTAATGGCTGGGTTTTTCGAGATGAATTACTTGCTCCATGGGAATCTAATCTGCCAGCTGTTTTATCAATTATTCCTGATACCACTGTAGAAGTGATATATCATGATGATAATAGAACAACTAGAGAAGGTTTCGTTCTACCAATTAAGAGAGCTTCTGTCGAGTTTCAATACACATCAAGACTAACACATGAGCTGATAATGTTAGAATTTGTTAATGTCGACTTTATTTATAGTACGACAAATAATAATGACTCTCATTTTATTCTTGAGGGAATTACAAAAAAAGTAAAGTTAAAAGATACTGGTTTCCCTCAACTTGCTGCATCTGATATTATAAAACATAAAGTTCTTATGGAATATGGTAGTCCAAAAGAATTTGATGGAGTATGGCATATTTACGAGGACCTAAACTCTACCTATAAAGTAAGAGAGCTAGATGAAAGAAATATTAAAGTTGAGACAAAGAGCCTTCAGGTATCTGATAAACTTGAAAAAGCTATTGATGATACCTATTCAAAACAGGGTATTGAATATAAAAAGAGATTAATGGTTCAAGGTATTGATATTTAAATTGTGCAGAAAATCATTTCTCTGAAAAGGCCTTTTAAAGGCCTTTTTTTGTATCTTGTTTTTTTATCTTTTATTCTATCCTCTCAAAAATATAATCCTGAAATAGTTAAGATAGAATTTGAAGGTAATATAAAAACTCTTGATTATATCATAGATAGAGAAATTCAATATCAACTAAATACAAAGTTAGATAGTTCAAAGGCTGAGCAAGACAGGAATAGAATAGAAAATCTAGGACTGTTTAGTCAAGTAGAATGGAAGGTAATTCCGCTTGAAGATGGTACTGCTATCCTTAAATTTATTATTGTCGAATCAATACAAAGAACGCCCCCATTTGCTCTACCAACATATGAAGAAGATACAGGTTGGTCACTTACAGGTTTTTATCTAGTTAATAATTTTAAAGGTAAAAATCAATCCTTGGTATTAGGAGGAAGTATTGGTGGAAAAGATACTTATGGAATTCAATTTAGTGATCCTTGGGTCCTTGGGAATCACGTATCAATGAACTTTCAATTTGGGAAAACTCTTTTTAAACATCGGTTTTTAGATAAGAATTTAGAAGTAAATAGTTTTAATCTAAATTTTGGAAAATGGTTTGGTAAAAAATTGAAAACTCGATTAGGAATGGAGGTTGAAGAAAAAATATTTATAGATAAAAATAAAAAAAAGGACTCTTTTTTTTATTTTTCCCCAATTTTTACGATTAACTATGATACAAGAGACGTGTATTGGAATCCTGGAAGAGGTATAATTATCTCCCAAAATCTGATTAAAAATAATGGAATAGATCCCAAAGCATTTAGTTTAACTCGATGGGATCAATCATATTCATTTTTTTATTCAAAAGATTTATTAGATAAAAAAACTGTTTTTGCTGTTAATATTAGTTCAAAAGCAAAAAGTGGTAAAAAAGGAGAAATATGGTTGGATTATTTTGGGGGTCAAGCAACAGTTAGAGGGTGGAAAATTCCAGATTCTTCTTTATATTATTCTGAGCTAGAGTCTTTTAGGTTTGGGCATGAATCTATTTATTCAAGTTTTGAAATAAGAAGAGAGATTATTCCAAAATATGCAACCTCTCTTAAAATCGAATTTGGATTTCTATTAGTATTTTTTGCTGATATAGGATTTATAGCAAAAGATTTTAATGATATTAATTATCAGGAACCTATTTCTGGAACTGGGTTAGGTATCCGAATACCATTCCCAATTGTTAATGTTTTAAGACTTGATTATGGATGGGGTTATTATAATAATAAATGGAATACAGGTTCGTTTCATTTTGGAATAGGACAAAAATTTTAACAATTTAATTTTACGGTAGAGGGTTCTCTTTTGGTGCTAAAAGACCGCCTGAAATAATCGTTTTTAAACTTTTTTCAACCGACATTCCAGTTGGGATTGTATCTTTTTGAGGTATCATTAGAAAAAAACCCGATGTTGGATTTGGCGTGGTAGGTACAAATAAATGATAATAAGCCTCGCCTTGGCTTGTTTTTGATTCGCCACTAATAAAAGCCATAGTCCATAATCCTTTCCTAGGATATTGAATGTAGACTGCCCCTTCAAATGCTTCCGTAGATCCTTTAGTAAAAGTATCAGTAATCTGTTTGAGTGTTGTGTAAATAATATTTACAATGGGAACTTTTTTTACAATCTTCTCCCCTATCGTAAATATTTTACGTCCTAAAAAATTTGTAACAAGTATTCCAAGAATATATACAAGAATAACAGTCAGGATTATTCCTAAGCCAGGAATATCAATATGAAGTTTTTTCAATAAAGGGCCTGAAATTTCTTCGAGAGTATTGAATAGAAATTTAATAACAAAAAAAGTTAAGTACAGTGGAAGGAGTGTTGCGATACCAGCAAATAATTTTGATTTAAAGTATTTTGTGATTGAATTCATATATATGTAAAGTTAAAAAATGTTTTAGCTGAAAAAAAGATTATCATTAATTGAATGGCCTTCATGTTCTAATAAAAACCTTTTGATCTTCTTTCCATAGGCATACTCCCCAATCGACCCATTCGATGGGACAACTCTATGGCATGGAATTAAAATCGGAATTGGATTTAGACTATTAGCAGTTCCAACAGCTCTAAATGCTTTTTCATTATTACAATTAATAGCAACTTCTTTATAAGAATTAATAGCCCCAAATGAAATTTTTCTTACGTGTAATAAAACTTTTTGATAAAAAAATGGTAACTGAAGATCAATTGGGATAGTGAATTCTATTCTTTGTCCATTAAAGTATTCATCTATCTGCTTGATGGCTTGATTAATTATTAGATTCTTCTCATTTAACTCTAAAGCGGAAGTCTTGTTTAATAGCTTTAAACTTTTAATTCCCTTTGTAGTCGAACATATAAAAAACCTTCCAAAGGCGGTTTTAAAAGTAGCTGAGCTTATTTTATTATGAGTCAATGATAGTCATAAAAATTTCAATTAAACAATTTCTACTACTTTGAATCCATTCGAACTACCACGGGGCTTGCTACAAAAATACTTGAATAAGTTCCAATTAAAACACCTATGATCATTGCAAATGAAAAGGTGTGTATCACTTCTCCACCAAAAATAAATAAAATTAATACTACAAAAAAAGTAGTGATTGATGTAATAATTGTACGGCTCAATGATTCATTGATACTCTTATTTATTATACTTTTTATATTGGTGTTTTTTGAGTTTTTAACATTCTCGCGCACTCTGTCAAATATCACAATAGTGTCATTCAAGGAGTAACCTACAATAGTTAAAAAAGCAGCTATCACAGCAAGGGAAACTTCATATCCTAGTAATGAAAATACACCAAGTGTAATTAGTACATCATGAGTTAAAGCAGCAATTGCTCCAACAGCATATTTAAATTCAAACCTGACAGAAACATATATTAGTATAAAAAATAAGGCGCTTAAAATAGCCATGAGTGCATCGCTACTTAATTCGGCTCCAACTTTTGGGCCTACTTTTTCAATAGAAAGTACAAAGTTTTTCATATTTTCAGGAAGTGAATTAGGAAAAATACTAGCCATTTTATCTGTAAACTTTTTTGTGAATTGATCTGGCTCATTTTCCATAGTCGCAATTCTGACGGCTATATTTGATTTATCACCGAAATATTTAATCTCAGCATTACTGAAGTCGAAACTTTGACCATCGATCAATATAGAGCTTAATTCGTCTCTAATTTTTTCAATGTTTACTGTATCAGTATAATTTACTGCAACTAATGTTCCTCCTTTGAAATCAATACTCAGCTTAGGACCGCCATTTATGATGATAGATATGGTGCCTGCAAGTATTAGTAGAACAGAAAAGATTGTTGTAATGTTTGTTTTTCTTAAGAAATCAATATTGGTGTTTTTTATAATTCTCATTTTAAATACTCAAGCTTGAAAGTGATTTACGTGAAACATATGTATTGAAAATTGTTCTTGTAATAAAAACTGCAGTGAACATACTAATTAAAATTCCCCAAAATAACACTGTGGCGAACCCTTTAATAGGACCTGTGCCAAATTGATAGAGTACAAGTGAAGCAATTAATGTTGTGACATTCGCATCAACTATGGTGGTAATAGCTCGATTATAACCTGAATCTATTGCTGTTTTTGCAGTTTTTCCCTTTCTCAATTCTTCTCTTATTCTTTCAAATATTATAACATTGGCATCTATGGACATACCCACAGTTAAAATTAATCCAGCGATACCTGGTAAGGTTAGTGTCGCTTGTAGTGATGCAAGTATAGCCAAAACTAGAAGTATATTCCAAATTAATGCAAAATTTGCAATCAGACCTGAAAGTCTATAGTAAAATAAAATAAATATTAAAACTATGACCAGACCCATTAAAACAGCCTGTGTGCCTTGTTTTATGGAGTCTGCACCAAGGCTAGGTCCTACAATTCTTTCTTCGATAATATTAACTGGAGCAGGTAAGGCACCTGCTCTTAAAATTATAGCGAGATCTTTTGCTTCTGAAATATTGGCAAATCCCTCTATCTGAGTCCTCCCGCTTGGAATCTTTTCACGTATGGAAGGTGCCATGTGGACTTTTTTATCAAGAACAATCGCTATTCTTTCTCCAATATTCGCTCCTGTAACTCGAGACCATGTTCTAGAACCATCATTATTCATTGATAAGGAGACAACAGCCTGGCCTGCAGATCCAGTTCCAAGACCTCCTAAATCAGCGCGAGCTTCATCTACAATACCACCAGTCAATTCTGGTTTATTTTCACAATAGTACAGTTTGTAAAATTTTTCTACTGTATTATTTGTGTTTTTCTCACTGTCTTGGCTAAGAAGGAATTGTCCATTTGAATTTGCTAATCTAGTTTGGATGTCTGGTAAAGCTAGTAATTTTCTTAACGCGTAAACATTATTCTCAGAAATAGCTATGTCTCCGGGAAAAGAAGTTAGAAGGCTTGAGAATGGCGCATCCAATGATTGTGGCTTTGAATTATCAACTAAATCAATATCATTTGTCTCTTCTGATTCGCCAAATAATTCTGTAACTGATGTTGCTTTTTCTTCGGAATCCTTATTTTCAGAGGTAGTAGGTGAGGAGTCATTAGATATTTCGGATTCTTTAATTTTAACGATATCATCTCTACCTTTAAGAAGATTATCTATCTGAGATATCATTTCATTTGTTACAGAAATATTTTTAACTAGATAGAATTCTAATAATGCCGTGCTTTGTAATAGCGCTCTTGCTCTTTCCGAATCTTGAATGCCAGCAAGTTCAACAACAATACGATGCTTTCCTTGTTTTTGTATAGTCGGTTCAGATACACCAAATTGATCAACCCTATTTTGTAATATTTCAAGTACACGATTTATTGCATCGTCTGCTTCTTCTCTTAGAGATAGTAAAATATCGTCAAGGGAAGATCCATATTGATGATAATATCTAGAAAGCTTAATTCCATCTGATTTTACATTTTTTTCAAATGACGCAAAAAAATCAACTTCGGGGTCTCTTGATTCAACTTTTGCATCATGAATTATTTTTTTTAATCTATCATCCTCGAGAGTTGCAATATTCGTTAAAAGAGTTGGAATATCTGCTTCGAGCACAATATACATCCCGCCTTTGAGATCTAAGCCTTGCTTAATAATTTTAGATTCAATTTTATTTAATTCACCAGTAGTGCGTAAATCTTCTTTCTCATCTTCTGTTAATTTTTGATACTCCCATGTCGGGAAAAGAGCATAAATAGCCCATGTTAGTATCAATCCGATGATTAGGTATCTAGGTGTTAAGTTTTTTTGCATGTTAATTTTATATTTTGTGTCTTAAAAAAGTTGGTTAATATACTTCTTGTGTATTTAGTCTGGCAAGTGATCAGCTGATCTATTTATTCTAAATAATATTTAATTTATTTCCTACCTTTTTAAAAGCTTTTAAAGCGCGATCGAGGTGTTCTTTTTCCATAGCTGCAGATATTTGAATTCGAATTCTTGCTTGATTTTTGGGAACTACAGGGTGAGTAAATCCAACGACATATATACCTGCCATTAACATTTCTTCTGCCATTTTTTTTGCAATTGAGGCATCATAAAGCATAATTGGTACAATAGGATGGACACCTTCGATTATATCAAAACCAATACGTTTCATTCTATTTCTAAAATATTTAGTATTTTTTTCTACTTTATTCCTGATCGATGTATCTGAGGCAAGTAGCTCGAATACCTTATTCCCTGCAGAAATAATACTTGGTGATACAGTGTTAGAAAATAAATATGGTCTCGACTTTTGCCTTAAAAGGTCAATTAAACTCTGGGATCCAGTCGTGAATCCACCAGAGGCTCCTCCAAGTGCTTTCCCAAGAGTTGATGTCCAGATATCTATTTTATCCATAACATTATGGTATTCTGCAGACCCTTTACCTGTTTTACCAATAAAGCCGGTAGCATGACTATCATCAACCATTACTAATGCATTATATTTATCTGCTAAAAATGTGATCTCATCAAGTTTTGCAATATCTCCATCCATCGAGAAGACACCATCTGTAGCAATCATTTTAATTCTAGCGTTATTTGCAGAAATTAACTTTTTCTCTAGGTCGTCCATATCATTATGAGTATACCGAAAACGTTGTGCCTTGCAAAGACGAATGCCATCGATAATTGATGCATGGTTTAAGCTATCAGAAATGATAGCATCTTCAGAGCCAAGTAGAGTTTCAAATAAACCACTATTCGCATCAAAACATGAAGAATATAAAATAGTGTCATCTGTTTTAAAAAATGTTGAAATATTTGATTCTAATTTTTTGTGAATATCTTGAGTACCACAAATAAAACGAACAGAGGCCATTCCAAAACCATATAAGTCCAAAGCTTCTTTTGCTGCATTAATTAAATCTTGATTATTAGCTAATCCTAAATAGTTATTTGAGCAAAAATTTAAGACTTTTCTATTTTTATCAATAAGTATCTCAATCCCTTGAGCTGAAAAAATAGGGGTCTCAATTTTTATAAGTCCAGAATCTTTAATTTTCTGAACAGATTTTTGAAAATAATTAGATGAATGTTTCATTTCCATAGTAAAACAACTTTTCCACATTTTCCAGATTGAATTACTTCAAATGCAGTTTTATAGTCATCAATTGAAAATTTGTGTGTTAATACTCCGGATATATCTAAACCACTCAGAATCATTTGAGTCATTTTGTACCACGTTTCAAACATCTCTCTTCCATATATACCCTTAATATTTAACCCTTTAAAAATCACATCATCCCAGTTAATCTGTGTACTTTTTGGCAAAAGTCCTAGTAGAGCTACTTTTCCTCCGTTATACATATTTTTTATGAGGTCGTTGAAGGCGTGTGAATTTCCTGACATTTCTAAACCAATATCAAATCCATTGGTAATATTTAATTCTTTGTAACAATCAGTAATACTATAATTTTTAACATTAATCGTCTTTGTAGCACCAAGATTTTTTGCAAGATTTAATCTATAATTATTTGTGTCTGTGATTACAATATTTCTCGCTCCAACAAATTTACATATCGCGACAGACATGATACCAATTGGACCGGCACCTGTTATCAAAACATCTTCTCCAACCATTTCATATGACAAGGTTGCATGCACAGCATTACCATATGGGTCAAAATATGATGCAATCTCTGATGGAATTTCATCATGGACACGCCACACATTTGACTCCGGAATAACAAGATACTCTGCAAAAGCACCATCTTTATGTACCCCAATCCCCATAGTCTTTTGACATAAATGTGTCTTCCCAGCTCTACAATTTCTGCAATTACCACATGCAATATGTCCTTCGCCTGATACCCTATCACCAATTTTACAGTGTGTGACACCTTCACCAATTTCAGATACTATCCCGCAGAATTCATGGCCGATTACTAATGGTGTTTTAATAGTTCTCCGTGCCCAATCATCCCATTCAAAAATATGAAGATCCGTTCCGCAAATTGAAGTATGAGTAATTTTTATTTTTACTTCATTTGTTCCGCAAATTGGTTCAGGGATATTTTCTAACCAGATTCCTTTTTTTGGATTTTTTTTAATAAGAGCTTTCATTTTATATCGTGTATTTCATACATCAATATTAATATTTAAATTTAGTAATAATAATAAATGAATTAATTTTAAATGTTTTATGACATTAAAAAATGTAAAATAGGTTTACTTCTAATGGCAAAGGTTTTAGCATTTACGAATCAAAAAGGTGGGGTCGGGAAAACTACATCCGCAGTTAACGTGGCTTTAAGCATGGCTGTAACGGAGGTTCGAACACTGTTAATTGACCTTGATCCTCAAGCAAACGCTTCAACTGGACTAGCAACTCTTTTTGATCAACAAAATGGATCAATTTATGATATACTTTTAAAAGGAGAGGGAATAAAGAAGGCTATAACAAAGACATCCTTTAGCCACTTAGATTTAATTTGTTCTACAAATGATCTTGTTGGTGCGGAGATTGAATTAGTAAGTATTATGGCGAGAGAATTTCAACTCCAAAAGTCTCTGAAAGATATTGCTGGAGAATATGATGTTATTATTATTGACTGCCCCCCGTCTCTAGGATTATTAACTTTAAATGCTCTTACAGCAGCAAATTCTTTAGTTATACCGATACAATGTGAATATTATGCTCTGGAAGGTCTAGGACAATTATTAAATACTGTTAGGTTGGTCCAGCGACACTTAAACAAAAAGTTGGAAATAGTTGGTATAATTATGACGATGTATGATGGAAGATTAAACCTTTCTAAGCAAGTTGTTAATGAAGTAGACAGTTTTTTTAAAGATAAACTATTTAAAACATATATCCATAGAAATGTGAGGCTAAGTGAGGCACCAAGTTTTGGGAAACCAGTTCTATTATATGATGCTAACTCAACGGGAGCACAAAATTATATGAACCTTACAGAGGAGATTCTTCAGCGTGTCAGTTAAAAGACTTGGCAAAGGACTCGAGGCATTAATAAGGTCAGACTCAAACACTGAGTTAGATAATAATCTTTACACAGTTGAAACTCCAGCTGGAGTTTCTAAAATTAAAATAAAAGATATAAGAGCTAATCCAAATCAACCTAGAAGACTTTTTGACAATGAGAAACTTAATGAATTAGTAAGCTCAATTATGGAGAAAGGAGTCATTACTCCAATAACTGTTAGGAAAATTAATAATGGCTATGAACTTATTGCAGGAGAGAGACGTTGGAGAGCATCCAAAAAAGCTAATTTAACATTAATTCCTGCATACATTATTGAAGTAAAAAATCAGTCTGACATTATGGAATTAGCTTTAGTAGAAAATATTCAACGTGAGAACTTAAATCCTATTGAAGAATCAGAAGCATATGAGGTTCTGCATAGGAAGTACAAAATGTCACATGAAGCCATAGCAAATTCAGTTGGAAAAGCTAGAGCTTCAATTTCAAACTCTTTAAGGCTTTTACAACTTCCTCCTAGTATTAGAAAAAGTCTTCGTTCTGGAGAAATTTCCTCCGGTCACGCCAGAGCAATATTGCAAGCAAAAACAACAAAAAAAATGAACTATGTTTGGAATAAAATTAAAATAAATAATTTAAGTGTCAGAGGAGCAGAGTTATTAGTAAGAAACAAAATACCACTAAAAAAAAATAAGAAAATCCCTAAAAATGTTGACATTGAAATTATAAATTTAGAAAATAAACTTATTGAATTTCTTGGAACAAAAGTAAAAATAAAACCTGGGAAGAAGGGTGGCCGTTTAGAAGTCTCTTACTTTTCTAATGATGAATTAAGTAGAATTTTTAATTTAATTAATAAAGAAAATTAAATTTGTTCAAATCAAATAAATATACAGTCATGATTATTCCTGATGATGATTCTAAATCAAGGTCTATCTATATTTCAAAAAATAAAGCAAAGTTAATATTTACTTTTTTTTGTTTGTTTTTCATAGTATGCTTGATTTTGATAACCTTCTCAGTTCAAAATATTTCAAATTACAGGAATATTAAATCAAAATACCATAATTTTTCATCTGAAAGGCTAAAGGTTTTAGAATTAACTAGGGATCTTGAAAGAATTCATCAAATGGATGCTCTAATAAGAAAATCATTGAGTACATCATTAAAAATTGATTCGACCAAACCTAATTTTGATTCTTTACAAAAAGATTTGAATTCTAATCTAGAAATATCTTATTTAGAAAATATCCCCTCTTTCCCACCAATAGATGGTTATGTAAGTCAAAAATCAGGAGTAGATGGATTTTTCGTAATAAAAAGTCATGATGGTATTGATATAGTTTCTAAAGAAGGAGAACCTATTTCTGCAGCAGCTTCTGGAATTGTTGTTTTCTCTGGCTGGACATACGAATTTGGTAATCAAATTATTTTATATCATGGCAATGATTATTTTACACACTATGGTCATAATCTTCAAAATTTTAAAAGTCAGCGTGAATTTGTTAAAAGAGGTGAAACAATTGCGCTCGTTGGGAGTACGGGTATTTCATCGGGACCGCATTTGCACTTTGAGGTTTGGAAAAAATTTGATTCTGTGGATCCATTATTATTTTTCCCAGAATATTCAAATATGGATCTAACGTTAATCGATGAGTAATTTAAATTTTAAAAATATTCAAACAATTATTGGACCAGACGTTGAAATTAATGGACCAATAAAATTGAAACAGGGCATTATTGTTTATGGCAGAGTAAATGGTGATATTATAACCGACGGGCCAGTAAGGATTTCGAGTGGTTCGTTAGTCGATGGTGATATTATTGGCGAAGATATAAAAATAGCAGGGACTGTAGTTGGAAATATAAATTCAAACGGTCAAGTGGTTTTGGGTTCTGGATGTATTTTAAAAGGTGATATTGTTTACAGAAAACTAACAATTGAAGATGGTGCTCAGTTTGAAGGTAAATGTGACCTTTCATATGAAAAAAATTTGAATATTTAGGTGCTCGGCTATTTCTGGGAAAAATAAAAATTCAATAGTTATGATGATCAAATTAGCAACATCATTTCAAAAAATAGTACATCAATCAGGCCCAGCAGCGTCAGCATCCTATTCACTAATTGGCTCAATTTTAGTATTTACTTTCCTTGGAAGATATATTGATACAAAATATGAATCCGCACCAACTTTTATCCTGTTGGGACTTTTTCTAGGGTTAATAGTCGGGTTTTATGGACTATTTAAAGTATTCTATATAAATAAAATAAAATGAAATAAAATCAATTTTATCCTTTTAATAGCGTTAAATAGTTATGTATTTTTTCCGGCTTTTTAGTGTGGTTTTTTACAAAAAATCTATTAAAACGAATTTTATTATTAATTTAAAAAGTTGAAGTGAGAAGCAAAATTAGATGAGTGCTCCATCCGCAACAGAACATGTTAGTAGTAGTGTTATGGATCAAGTTGGTCCTAATATTATTCATCATGTCTCTAACACGTTTAGTGAAACAGAAGCCTTTCATCCTATAATTTCTTTGCCTACTATTTTTGGTATAAACTTATCTGTTTCAAAACATGTTTTGATGCTCTGGATTGTCTCTTTCTTACTAATCTCTACTATAGTTATACCAGTTCGTAGATTTACAAGTAGTGGAAAAATAGTCCCCTCAGGTTGGGTGAATGCAATTGAGGCTATTTCTAAATTTATACGCGACGCAATAGCCATTCCTAATGTAGGAGAAAAGTGGGTTATGACATGGGCCCCTCTCCTAATGACTTTTTTCTTTTTTATTTTATATACAAATGGAATTGGCATGGTGCCTATTTTTGATGTTCTAGGACTAATAAATAGATTTGTATTAGGTGTTCCCCCAGATGCCCATGGTGCTTACTCGGGGGATGTAATAAATGGTATGTTGCATGGTGGTGTTACAGCAACTGGAAATTTCAATGTAACGGGAGCATTAGCTACGATTACATTTTTTTCAATTATGATAGCTGGAACCCTAGCGCATGGTTTCCTACAACATTGGAAAAATTTAGTGCCACATGGTTTACCTCTTCCAGTTTATTTTCTATTGATACCTATAGAGATTATGGGTTTATTTGTTAAGCCATTTGCATTAACAATGAGGTTAGCTGCTAATATGACTGGTGGTCATGTTGCGTTATTAGCATTGCTGTCACTTATGGCTATTTTTGGAGAATTGTTTAGTACATCAGTAGGTATTGGTGTTGCATCTATCGCTGTACCGATGGCTGTGGCTATATCAGCTTTAGAAATTATTGTTGTACTTGTTCAAGCATATGTATTTACTTTATTAACTGCCGTATTTATAGGTATGGCAATTCATGTACATCATTAAATAAAAAAAAGGAAAAAATAATG
>MDTB01128526.1_pt1 | contig 41374 bp, 41 predicted proteins | sample 811161 | NCBI WGS metagenome assembly MDTB01 (sample SAMN05326650, study PRJNA326480) | marine metagenome | isolation source: seawater | place: Mediterranean Sea | collected 2009 | reverse complement strand
CAATCCAAAATGCATACTGCTTTGCAACTGCATAAGGACTTCTTGGATAAAAAGGAGTTTTTTCATTTTGAGGAATTTCTCTAACTTTTCCATATAGTTCTGATGTTGATGCTTGGTAAATTTTAGTCCTCTTAATCAGATTTGCAGATTTTACAGCTTCAAGTAATCTAAGAACTCCTATAGCATCAGAGTTTGCAGTATATTCTGGAATTTCAAATGAAACTTGTACATGACTTTGGGCAGCTAAATTATAAATTTCATCAGGTTTAATTTTATTTAATATACTTATTAAACTTGAACTATCAGTCATATCTCCATGAAAAAGAGTGAATCTCTTATCATGAAGTTTTTTATCATTAAAAAATTCATCTATTCTTTGAGTATTTATTAAAGAAGTTCTTCTTTTAATACCATATACACGGTATCCTTTTTTAAGAAGTAATTTTGTTAAATAGTATCCGTCTTGACCAGTTATTCCAGTGATTAAAGCTTTTTTCATCGCGTTTTTATAGTTAATACAATTATCATTTTTAAATATAATTACTACAAATATAATTTTAGAATTTTTTTTTTAAAAAACCTAATGGTAAGGAATAAATAATCATTAAATAATTATTAAAAAAATTTCCATTGGGAATGATTGGCCAAACGGTAATTAATAAACATGCTAATATACAAATTTGGTAACTCGAATAAATTTTTTTCTTTTTTATTAAATCGTAATAAAAAAATTTCATAAATAAAAAAACTACGTAAATAAATAAAAAAAATAAAAAAGAAAAACCGATCAACCCTGTCTCGGCTAATAATTGAATATAAAAATTATGAGGATGCGTCATACAAGAACTTACTCCTTTTTCTGAAGTTCCTACTACCTCTGCATATTTAGGATCGTCACACTTAACTCTAAACATTTTTGGACCATGACCAATTACTGGTCGGTCAAGAAACATATTAAAAGCAGTTCTGTATAGTGTTTCGTGACCAGCTGTGAAAAAATAAATTCTCTCTTCATTAGTATTTTGATCTGCTTCTAATATTTCATTTTTTTTAAAAATGAGATCGAGATTCATCGATGCAATAACACTATGTGTATACCTGTTGAATAAATTATTGCCTTTTTCAGTTTTTAAAATGCTCAAATAGAAAACTAAAATTAAGGAAGAGCAAATAATTATTGCTGACAAGATTGATTTTAAATTAGGTCGAACAAAAAATAAAATAAATAAAATTGATAAATTTATATAAAAAAAAGCAGATCTTTCTCCACTTAAAATGACCGTAAAATATGTGAAAACTAAAAATATTAAAAAAAATTGTTTTTCTAGAAAGCTTTTATTTTTTCTTATGTAGTAAAGTGCAATACAAAGAGGTAATAATCTTGATAGGTAAGAACCTAAAATTAACTCATCTCCGAAAAGAGAGGAAATTCTTACTGGATGTTTATTTAGCTGAAAAAAATATTCAATAAATGCATAGATTATCAACACACTAAAAGAAATTATTAATGAATAAAAAAAATAATCTAGAATTTTTTTGTCTTTATCAATTAAATATGAAATTAGTATACAAAATATTCCTATACGAAAATAAAACAATGAACTTTCAAAGCTTAATAGAACATTATCTGATAACAACGACGAAAAAATACAATACAAACAAAAAGCCAAAAATACATAGAAAAACTTATTTTTAAATAGGTAATATAATTTATTTGCAAAACAATAATATAGAAACCATATGGATAAAAGGCTGATCAATAGGTCTGGCAAAAAAGGTCCTGTAATTAATAATGGAACAATTGCACAACATAAAAAACTTAAAATCGTGATTTGATTAAAATTTATCAAAATTAATTTTGATTATTTTGCTTGGAAAGTTTAACCAAAATATATAATAAATAAATAATTAAACTCAAAATTACTGGTAAAGTAAATTTGGTTACTCTATAAAATTTTTCACCAAGATTTCTAATTAATATACTTTCTAAAACCAAATCACTATCAAATTTTTTGACAGTATCTTTTATAGTATTTATATTTTCATTGATTTTAATTTCTCTAGTTTTTTGAATATTCTGAATTGCATATAAATTTTTTTTAAGCTCCTCTTCTACTAAAGAGGTAGTTACATCAGAATTAAAAAAACTTCGTTCAATAAATTCAGCCTCTTTTTTAATTAATTTAAGTTTCTTAATTTCGAGCTCAATTAATTGATCTTGAAATTCTTTTAGCGAAATATCTATGGCGTAATCAAAGTATTCCTTAAAAAAGATTTTATTATTTTCATTCTTTGGTAAAATTAATACATATTTTTCCCAATCTTCAGATGGTAACATAGCTTTTTTTACGGATATATTATTTTTAGTAATATACTCATATAATTTATTATCATTTGCTTTTGCAAAATTTAACAAATTTGTTTGTGATGTTAGATTTTTCTCTAAAAAATGACGTATAAAATTGAGTTCAAATAAATTTGTTGTTAGAAGTAAATCATCTGAGTTAGCAGTTAATTTAGATAAATTTAATTCAAAAGTATATATTCTATTAATAGGATAGAGCTCTACATCTACTAAAACATATTTTTTCAGTCTTATTTCTACACTATCTTTTTTCGGAATGAAATTATTTAATAGAATACTCAATAATGATAATGATACTAAAATAATAAAAAACGATACTTTAAATTTCCAAAAATTTAAAATTAGATCGACAAGACTTATTTCTTTAATATTACTCATGTTATTCAAAACTGATAAAAGACTTCATATTTTATATAGGAATCTTAAGCAATAATAAATATGAGTTTTAAAGTAATTTAAAGTTAAATATATTTAGTAAGTTGATGCGTATTTGCCAAACAGGTCACTAGACTTAATTAATTCTTCATAGCTTCCTTGACTAACTAACTTTCCATTATCTAATAAAAAAATCTTATCGCAATTTTTAATAGTGGTCAAACGATGGGCTATTAAAATAATTGTAGTATTTTCTCTTAAATGATTTATAGCATCCATTATAAGTTTTTCAGTAATACTGTCCATTGCACTTGTGGCTTCATCTAAAACTAATACTTTTGGATTATGGTAAAGTGCTCGTGCAATACCAAGGCGTTGACGCTCACCACCAGATAATCTTACACCTCTCTCGCCTATAACAGTTTTATATCCCATAGGTAGTTCATTAAGTATAAATTCGTGTAAGTTAGCCGCTTTAGCTGCTCTTTCAATTGATTTTTGGTTTATATTTTCTGGGTCAATTCCAATAGCTATATTTGCAGTTATAGTGTCATCTGCTAGAAAAATATATTGTGGCACGTATCCTATAGATTTTTGCCAAGCCTTTCGATTGTGGTCATTAATAACTTTTTCATCAACTTTTAGTTCACCTTTTTGTGGGTCTAGAAGACCAAGTATTATATCAGCTGTAGTAGTTTTTCCACTTCCTGTTGCGCCAACCAATCCAACTGTTGAACAATTTAAAATCTCAAGACTGATATTGGTTAAAGATGTTTGGTTAGTATTTGGGTAATGATAACTAATATTTTTTAAGCTTATAGATTTTTTAACTAATAGAGCTTCTATGTTTTCATTGTTAATAAATTTTTTTTTATTTAATTTTAGCTCTTCACATAAGTTGTCTAGCGCAGGTCCAGCAAATCGTAAACTAGAAATTGAATTGTAAGATTGTTGTAATGCAGGTAAAATTCTATAGCCACCAAATGCGTAAAGTGCAATTAAAGGTAAGGCATTATTAAAAGTTTTATTATCAATTAAGTTATAAAGTATAAACAATATCATTCCTCCAAAACCAATTGCTTCTATAGCAAATCTTGGTAATTGAGCTAATACCTTCATTGTAGCTTGGTGTTTTGCAAAAATTTTGGTTGTTTTACTAAACTTATCTACATATGTATTTTCAAATCCACCTAGTTTTACTTCTTTTCCAGCGCCAAAAACTTCATTTACTGCAGTAAATCGTAATTGATTAACTTTTAAACGTTCTTTACCAATATTTTTAAGGTACCCTCGTATAAATTTGTAAATAACGAAATAAGCTAAACCTAATGTACTGCTTATTAAAAATGCAATGTATGGATCAACAATAATCAATAAAATTAATATAGCTATAACAACAGCTGCATTTGCTAGAAGAGTAATCATTGGTGTTATTGCTTGAAGTATAATTAAATTAACCTCTGAAAGAATTGTTTTACTAAAATCAGCACTATTTCTACCTAGTGTCCAACTGTATGCTTGGCTTAAATATCCCTCAAGTAAACGTTTTCCTATGCTGTGCTCACGCATTTGTGCAAACCTTAATTGTGCATAAATTGCCAGAGACTTAAAAGTTAAAGAAATAATAAGTATAAAGAAAACTAAAAAACCTAAAAGAATTATAAATTCTTCTATATTTTCAACTCCAAAAATTTTTGACTTTTCGTACATAAACCCTAACAAAAAATTATTTTTAACAATTTCAGGATTTGTTAAAACTGCTATGAATGGCATAATTGATGCAACTCCAAGAGTATCTAAAAAAGCCATTATTAAAATCATAACAAATAATAGAACAGCTCTATTTCTTTCCTGAGGTGTTAGAAGGAATAAAATCTTCTTTAATGTTTGCATTTAATTTAAAAATTATAATTTAAATTACTGTTATTATTTCTTATAAAATATTTTTAATCTTAAAAGGTCTAAAAAACCATATATATATCCAAGAAAATAAAATGGAAAATCTCTAAAATTTAAGAGTTTAAGAGTTTTGTTATGAAAGCTATATCTATAAAACAATATTCCATATCTAAACCTATATAATGAAGAGTTATATTCCTTGCTCTTTAAGGCAATCTCATATTTATAAGCCATATACTTTGGATAACGAATTTTAAGATATAAAATATTGTCGGTCATTCCATCGCTAAGATATTCTTTAATTTTTACTGGTAAACTATCTACAGGCAAACACTTGGTATATTCTGAGACTTTAAACCAAAGATAGCTGGTAGGAATTCTTCTAATATCCAAAGGATCGTCATATAAAATATCTAAAAGTAATTTGCTCTTTATCACTTCTTGTAAATCATATTTAACTCCATAATCCGATCTAAGACTTATGTAATTTGTTTTAGGAATTCCTGAAAGTGAAATTGATATTGATTTAAATTTATTAACTATCTTAGTGGGAAAAACAAAAAAATTGATTGATGAATTCTTATTTAAAAAATCATATATAATTTCAACTCCTTTTTCCTCAAAGTAGTCATCCGAGTCTACTATCATAATAAATTCAGCTTTTGAGTTTAAAATTGATTTTCTTAATGCCGCTGCCCTTCCTCTATTTTCTTGATAAGTATAATTAATAGATATTCTTGACTGATGATCTATAACAACCTGATAAGTATCGTCTTTTGAGCCATCGTCACAAATAGAAATCATAATATCATCAATATTTGGAATTGACTTTAATAAACGATCTAAAAATTTTGATCTATTATAAGTTGGAATACAAATTGCAAGTTTTTTCATAAATTAATCCTAAACTTTGTCTTCGATAGTCATCTCATTATCAATATTCATTTACTATTTCTTAGATATCTTTTTTATTATTTTTAAAACCATTTTTACCCTGATACGCCAATTATGTTCTTTTTTTACTAATTTTGCATTTACCTTAAGTTTTTTTTTTGAAGAATAGAATTTATTTAAACTTTTATTTAAAACCTCATCAAAATTTGAGAGATCATCTGAAAACTCATAATAAGAAAATTTAGGTAATAATTTCATTAATTCTTTATTTGTTTCAGTAAATACAACACAACCAGAAGCAATATTTTCAAAATATCTAGGACTTATAAGATTCATTGGTGATTTACAATTAAGATATACTTTTGAATTTTTTTGAAGTTGAGCATAATCTTTTACACTTAAAAAATTATAAGTCTTAAAAATCTTTGATAATATTTTACCTAAAGAAGAAGTGGGAACTGAATTCCAGAATATTGATAAATGTTTATATTTTTTTTTTTTAAATAATGGTATGTCGAAAATAGTAAAATATAATCGTTTAAGAATTCTTAATCTTATATCGGATTGAATTTTTTTTTTTCTAGTGTTCTGTAAAACTCCACTAAAAGCAAGATCATATTTTCTACGTTTTTCTGTATTAAAAAAATATTTATCATCAAATGCAAATGGCAAATATTTAAATTGTGTTTTGGTTTTATTTTCCCAAATTCGACAATTTTGATAGTGAGAAAAAACACAATTAAATTTATTATTTTTAATCCAATTTAATTTTTTTTCTAGGTTAGCATACTCTTTATTGAGAAATAAAAATTTTTTTAATGATATTTTTGATAAGCCTGAATCGGGCCAAGGATCTATTTCTATTGCACTACCATCGTAAAGCCACGAATGTCCAACAAAAATTACATTGAATGGCCCATAATTACTTACGATTTCTTCTAATCTTTTATTCTTGTCAAAGTTGGAATAACCAGGACCATAAACAAATAAATTAACTGCTTTAGAAAGAGTATATAAAAACTCTTTCTGATAATTTGCAGCTTTGTAATTTTCTATATTTTTGCTTAAATATAAAATCCGCATTTTAAATTTTATAAAAGTTTTTTCTCACACCAATTGTAAACTTTTTTAAGACCTTCATCTAATCCAATTACTGGGGTCCAGTTTAAGTATTTTTTTGCTCTAGAGTTATTGGCCATTCGATCAAAATCACCTTCGGGTCTAGACTTATCAAATTTTATTTGAATTTTCTTTCCAGATAATAAAACTATTCTCTCTGCAATTTCTGCAATAGATGTTGAATAATTTGGTCCTAGTTGAATTGCTCCAGCGAATTTGTTTTTTTTATTTATTGCTTTTATAAAACCATCTACTATGTCTTCAACGTGAACAAACGCTCTTTTTTGTTTACCAGATCCCCAAACAAGAAGTTCTTGATTTTTTTGCTCAATAGTTTTTCTGCATAAAGCTGGAATAACTTGAGATTTTGAGGGGTCTAGTTCAGCTGGTGATCCATACACATTATGTAATCTTAAAATTTCAATATCAATTAAACCTGATTTAAAAGCTAATTCAGCCTCATACTCACCCATTAATTTACTCCACCCATAAGATGACTCTGGTTCTGCTGGATAAACATCATCTTCTTCAAATGGTGGGGGATTTAAATCTAATTGTTTTGATTTTGGGTAAGAACACGCTGTACCAGCATAAATATATTTTTTTACTTTATTTAATATACAAGCTTGTAAGGTGTTGGTATTTATTAAAATATTAGATCTGTAAACAGAACTTTCATTAGCAAATACATAGTTAATTCCAGCAACCACATCAGCTAGATGAATTACAATATCCATTCCATCTGTTGCCTTAAGACAATTATCATAATCTGACAAATCTACTTGATTAAAATTTTTATTAGGTATTACCATTTCTTTTTTGTCGGAATACAGATATTCTTTTTTTCCCCGCCAAAGATTATCTGCAACAAATACATTGTATCCAACTTCTACTAATTTTTTAACTAAATTAGATCCAATCATTCCCGCACCACCTGTGATTAAAATTTTTAATTTATTTTTTTGAATCATAATATTACTTAATTAAAAAAATTCTTTATACCTGCTGCCTTAAAAGTATTTAAAAGATTTTTAAGTTCACCATCCTGTTGCAATTCCATCTCGTTATCTAAATAATACACATGTTCTCTGTTAAAAAGGGTTTTAGCATAATATAATGCTGAAGACATAGATCCTATAACTATTTCTAGATTTTTATGGTTCAAATAATGCTCAACTATAATAGAAGAAATAGTGTGAATATTTGAGTAATCATATAAACTTTCAGTTAAATTATCACGATAATGTAACTTTGTTCTTGGATGTGGAAAAAAAAGGATTTCATCTTTACTATAAGAATATCTTTTCTTTACTTCAGACAATGTCTCAACATATAGATTTTTAAGATAATTAAAATTGTTTTCCTCTGAAATGGTATTTTTATGTATTGGATTTGTTCCAATTAAAATACACTTTGGCTCAAATGATAATTGTTTTTCAAAATTATTTTTAATAAAATTTTTATAAAATTTTCTATTATCATAATAATATTCTTCTCTTAAAAATGGTTGATTTAAGTTTTTAAAATATTCTGTTCTTGATTTTGCTAATTGTAAAATACGAACTCTCGATTTATTTATTTTTAAAAATTTATTCCATAAATAAAATAATAAAAGAAAAGGTTTTTGACCCTTTTTTGCCCAAGGAACATATTCACCTACACCGTCTTCCATAAAATATAATTTAGAGGATGAGAAAAAACTCAAAAAACATAAAATTGGGATTTGTATTCTTCCACTAACTGAAATAGATGAAATATTAAAAAATCTTTTTATTTCAAATATTTTTTTTAAAACAACAAAATAATAATAAAAATATTTAAGAAATTTTATTTTATAATTTATAGATTTACGCCTCATATCAATAATTTCTACAGCAGTAAACTTTTCAATATATTTCATCATTTGTGAAATTAATTTCTCAGGAATATGATCTGAAAATATTGTAAGATAAATTTTTTTATTACTAATTAGTTTTTTTTCACTAAAATAAGATAAAAAATTATAAAGTTGATTGAATGATGTAATCATCAAAATAATTGCCTCTGATTTTATTTTCTTTTCGAGTGTCATTTTATTCAGTCTCATGTCTAATGGTAACTAATTACACAATTTCTTAATATCTATAATTTTTTTGCATATTTTTCATATAATCTTCAGAATCCATTTTCATTACTTGTTCAAATCGATCATCTCCCTTTATAAAACCTAATTTACAAAAATTTTTCAAAATCATAAATTGTGTTACTGGGTCATGGCCACAAAAACTTTTAATCATTTTCAAATGAAGCTCTTTGTCACTTTGCACATCAGTATAATATCCAGGAATTCGTTCTTTTGATAACATTACATCAAAGTGATAAAGGTATATCTCTTTTGGATTATAGCGTGAAAGATCAAATATAATATTTTGAATAAGACTTGAAGAACCATTAAACAATGCGGAGTCTACTCTTTTCAAAATTCTAGTATATATATGGTCTACTTTAATTCCATCTGAGTATAATCTTTTTTTAATTATTTTCATATAATTCCACGCCTTGCCAATTATCCATGTTGTACTTGATGGCCACTCTGAACATCCATTTTCTTCAATATGCTTTGCTGTTTCAAGGTTGAAGTAATTAATATCACATTTAGATCCTTTAATAATTGGATCACCTATTTTATAATTAGTTCTTAGCACAATATCTGCATTATCAATTTCAAAACCATTCTCATTTTTTACTGGTGCCGGTCCTACAATTACAATTTTTTTATTTTCTACAAATTTACGAAACATTTGGTCTTCTTTAGAGTCTAATTTATAGAGTGAACTTAAATCTGACTGAATTTTAGTATTTCCAAAAACTATCCTTAAAAAACTTAAAAAATATTTTTCTTTTTTTTTTCTGCTTTTAAACAATGGAAATAAGTGATCAAACTCAGAAAATCCTTTAGTCTCAATTAGCGCTGACAACTTTGCTCTTAACTTCCAGCTTTCAATTTTTTTTGACGAAGGAGAATATAGTAATGCTATATTTAATGCTTTTTTTCTTATTTTATATCCTAACTCAAATAAACTAAGACGAATGCATAAAGAATAAATATCTAGTAATTCAAAATATTCAAGAGAATTAAAGTTAGATGTTTCAATTCTTGTAATTAAAGAATTGTTAATTTGATCAAATTTAGAACCATTTGATAAAGTATTCAAAACAAGAAAATCAGACCACCAATCTGTATCTATTAATTTGCTTCTTACAAGATGTTTTTTAAATGCATTGTGTATATAGCGAGTATCAATTTTATCCTTATCAGAGATTGCAATTTCTTTTTTTAATGCTTGAAAATAATCTTCTGCTCTAATACCAACATTATCTCTTAACCTGCTAAAATCTAAATCAAATAAATTACAGAGTTTAATTTTTAAAAATCTAGGTATAAAATTTAAGTATAAATAAATAATTATTTTTTTATAATTTTTCAGATTTATTAAACCCATTTTTTAACGTATTTTTTTAATTAGTAATTCACAGTATCATTGAACGAAAATTTTAATCTTTAATTGTTATAAATTTTTTTGAAACCAATGAGCTAATATATGATTAATTATCAATTGAGCATCTTCAACTGGACCATAATCACCCTTTTTCGATTTAATATGAACTACTAAATCACTAATTTTTTTTAATTTTCCACCGTCAAAACCAAGAACGCTTATTACTTTCCCACCTTTTTTTTTAACCCATTTGGCTGCATTTACTAAATTTTTAGAATTACCCGACGCAGAAAAAATTAAAATTTTATCATTTTTTTTAAAATGAATTTTCAACTGATTTAAGAAAATATTATCATAACTTGTATCATTAGCTATGGCAGTTATGACAGAATTATTGTCGTTAAGTGAAATAACTTTAAATGTTTTTTTTTTTGTTTTTTTTAAAACATCAAAACCTAAATCATTTGCCATAGTCATTGCGGTAGCTGCGCCACCACCATTACCAAAAACATAAAGTGTAGAGTTTTTTTTTCTTATCTCTAACAATTCTTTTTCAAGCCTGTGTATAGATTTTTTATTTATATTGTTAAACGTTATTATTAAATTTTGAAAATAAGAATCTACAAAATTAATGATACTTTTATCTCTCAGTGCTAATTTATTAATTTCTGACATTACTTATTTTTTTATCGTTTTTATAAATTTTATCTATCATTATCATAACTGATAAAGAATCATAAATATTGCCATATTTTACTTTTTTATTTTTAATTATATCCTCTCCAAATTGATCTATTTCATCTGACCAAGATGAGTCTTTATTAAAATAGAAACTTTTTGTCCTAGTAACTTGGCCTTTGTAAAGATATGGTTTGGCTCCTGGGAAAATTTTTAAGGTTTCTTGTCCATAGGTTTTTGTACCTGACAAAATACCTTCTAAAATAATTGATCCCTTTGAAAGAGTGATCTCCATATTAAACTTATGTTGCCATTGAGTAGCTGTTGAATGTATTGAGCTTATAACTCCATTTTTGCTTTTCATTATTACAAAAGCATTATCCTCTACGTTATAACCCCAAAATTTGTTAGAAATGAAGCTCTTGTATTGCTGAAAAGTAGAATTGTTATTAAAATATTTGATTAAGTCTAACATGTGAATACCTTGATCTAATAAAATTCCTCCACCAGCAAATTTCTTATCTGATCTCCAATTACTTTTTGAAAAATTCAATATTTTACTTTTTCCATAAACACCTCTGATATTAATTAAGTTACCTAGTTTTTTGCTATCAATAATTTCTTTGGTCAGTATTACTGATTTATGGTAACGGTGGTTAAAACCATATTTTAATTTGAGTTTTTTTTTTTTTTTGTAAATTTTTAAGACATCTTTAACATCTTGGACACTTCTTCCTGGCGGTTTTTCGCAAAATACATGAATATTTTTTTGTAAAAAATAAATTGAAACTTTTGGTGCTAAAAAATTTGGCAATGAAATAAATACTGCATCTATATTCTCATGTGGAATATTTTTATAATTTTTATAATAGGTTATATCACCCCTTGTAAACTCTTTTTTAAATTTTATATCACTAACGTACTTTATTAAAAATTTATTATTTTTTGATAAAAAAAACTTTCTCTTTATTCCAACTACACCTAATCCTACAATTGCTACTCTTATTTTTTTTTTCATTATTTATTTAAATATTTATAAGTTTGCTTATTATTTTTTAAATATTTTTCTACTTTTTTAAGATCCGACTCAGTATCCACAGAAAATGACTCAACATACTTTTGTTTGGCTATATATTGACCTCCATAATTATCACAAATTCTATTTGAGTCACATGACTCGATTACTTCCAGAAAACTTGGTTTAGTTAAGTAAAATCTTTTTAATGAATGCCACCTAAAAGCAAATATTCCATAAATTCTTTTTGCTTTTGTTTTTTTTGAAAAATGTTCTGTGTAAGGAATGGGTGCTCTAGAAGTATAAAGAACCTCTCCTGAAATTTTATGAATAATTTTAACAGCATTTTTATCCTTAAACTGACTTTCATCAATTATATCCATTGCAAGCACAGTAGCATTAATTTTTTTATTTTTATAAATTGGTTTTAAAACATTCTGAATCATTTCAGTATGCATCATTGGCTCATCACCCTGAACACAAATAACAACATCATTAGCCCTAATATCTTTAATTTTTGATGCTGCCTCATAAACTCTGTCTAGACATCTTTTGTGTTTTTTTGAAGTCATAATGACAGGTATTTTTTTATTTAAACAAAATTTTTTTATTTCATTGTCACAAGTAGTTAAAAACAAATTTTCCCACTTTTTAAATAATTTTGACCTTTCATATACATGTTCGATCATTGGTATTCCTAAGATTTTTTTTAACGGTTTATTGGGAAATCTGGTCGCCTTCATTCTTGCTGGAATAAATCCAAATATTCTATTTTTTTTTTTATGTGATTTTTTTTTTTTAACCATAAAGGATTAGTTTTAGAATAATTTTTTATTCAAATCCACAATTAAGAAATAAAATGAAGCAAATTCAATTATGACTTTTTTTTAAAAAAATAGTCAACTTTTTTAATACAATTAAAAATATCATTTAAATCTTGTTTACTGTAATTTTCTCTAATGAAAATTATATAATATTTTCTTAACGAATTTTCATAATTTATTAAAGAAGGTTTTTTATTATTTATTTTATTTTTAACTAAATATTTTTTATACCATTTGTGTTCAAATGGATTATATTTATATTTTTCTTTTAAATTTACACCTTCTTTAGCTAATGCCTCGCAATATCTCTTTTTGGATACTGAGATTTTTTTTATATCAAGCTCTATTCTTAAAAACCAATAAACATTAAAAGAATTTTTTATTTGGTTTTTTATTCTAGACGGAGAGTTTATTTCTTCTAATTTTCTTTTTATATACTCTCCCATGTAATTGGTCTTTTTTATATTTTTTTTTAATTTATCAAGTTGAATTAAGCCGATTGCGGAAGAAATTTCATCTAATGTACAGTTAATTCCAAAATTTATATATTGTCCTTGAAAAATACCTTTTTTATTTAATAATTTACCTCTATCAGCAAACATTCTTGATAATTTTATCAATCTCTTATTTCTAGAATAAATCACACCGCCTGTTCCACCAGTACAATGTAATTTTGAAGCCATTGTAGAAAAAAAAGATATATCTCCAAAATTACCAACTCTTACATTGTTTATTTTAGCCCCGTGTGATTGAGAACAATCTTCAATCAAATATATTTTTTTTTTTTTTAAAAAATTTTTAATCTTAATAATATTTGCAACTTCTCCACCAATATGAGCAACGATTACAGCTTTAGTTTTTTTTGTAATTTTTTTTTTAATTTGCTCAATATTAATATGAAAACTAAATTTATCTATATCAGAGACAATTGGTTTTAATCCCATCAAAATCACAGGTGTAACACAACCCACATCTGTTACAGATGGAACAATTACCTCAGAATTTTTTTCTAAATCAAGCGCACCTAAACAGCATAATAAGGCATTGGTCCCTGAATTAACGCAATGACTATAACCTTTAGAGCCCATAAATTTATTAAAACTGTTTTGATATTTTTTTTCATACTCACCTGAATATCTTATTTGCTTACCTGTTTTGATAGAATGATCTAAAAGTTTATTTACTATTTTTTTTTCTTTTTGATCAAATAGAAATCTTTCAGGAAAAGGTCTTTTTTTTACCGCTTTACCGCCAAATAAAGCGAGTTTTTTTTTCTCAATCATTTTGTTCTATAGAGATTTGATATCTTTTCATTTTTTCTTCCGAGCTTAGTTGTTTTTATTATCTTGTTTAATTTTATCCATTTACCATTATTTTCATAAGATTTATATAATGCATTCAATAAGTTTATTGATTTCAAACATTCAGATGGTGAGACTGGAAAAGGTATATTTTTTGTAAGTGATTTATAAATATCTAAATATGCTTCATGATGACCTCTTCCGTAAACTTTTCCTCTACCAGGTAAATCTTTAAAATCATCAGAATATTTTTTACAATCGTTTGTATTTGGTGAAAAAATAACAAGTTCGTTAGATGCTATTCCTGAAATTTTTGCCATACCTTTAGAGCAAACCAAAGTTATTGATCCCTCAAAATCATCAGGTCTAGCTGCAGTAGTTATTTCTAAACTTCCAATCCCACCATTTTTTAATTTAAATATTGCTGTAGCAGTGTCTTCAACTTCAATTTTAGATCCTAGAGTTTTAGCTATACAACTAACCTCTGTAATGTTCTTTGCAAAAAATATCAGCATATCAATATAATGAATACCCTGATTTGTAAGAGCTCCACCATCATGTGAATAAGTGCCTCTCCATATAGACATATCATAATATCTTTGAGGTCTGCACCATCTAATTGTTGCATTTATAGTTCTGATATTTCCCAGCACTCCTGATCCTAAAGACTTTTTTACTTTCTTTACTGCCTTGTTGTATCTATTTTGAAAAATAGGAAATAATTTAATTTTATTTTTTTTTGCTAATTTATAAACTTTTTCGACTTCCTCACTTTTTAAAAAAGTAGGTTTTTCAACAACTACGTTTTTTTTGTAATTTTTGATTATATCAACTGTATGCTCATAATGCATTCCCGAAGGTGTGATGACAACTACTAAGTTAATTTCTCTATTTTCATTCAGCATTAGGTGATAACTTTTATATGCTTTAACTTTAAACTTACTGGCCAAATCTAGTGCTGTTTTATAATATAAATCACAAACAGCAGTTAAATTTAAGTTAGGTATGTTTTTAATAGCTTCGCAGTGATGAGTTGCTATTCTACCGCATCCAATAATCCCAATGTTAATCATAAATAGAAACTGTTTTTGGTTTTGTTTTAATTAATTTATTTTTTAAGTACATTTTTACTATATTGTTGTTGTACAAATTATAAATAACTCTTAAATGTTCAGGTTTAAAATCTTTTTTTAAAAAAAGTTTTCCTACAGCTTCTATCTTATGTTCTTTAATCTTTTTATTTTTGATCATGTTTATTATTTTTAAACTGTCTTTGAATGATTTAAGTTGTACTTTGCAGCTTACATCATGAATTTTATCTTTTATATTAAGCTTTGGAATTGTATGATGTATAACACTGCCAGAATCTAATTTTTTCGAAATTAAATGAAAAGTCATTCCTGCCCAATTAGGTTCAAGAAAGTAGAATGGCCAAAAATTACATGCTGTGCCCTTGTAGTAAGGTGCCAAACCGCTATGAAGATTAATTGAATATTTTGGCATAAACCTTAAAAGTGCATGTGGAATCAAACTTACACCAAAAGTAAAAACAACATCTGGTTTAATTTTTTTTATAATTTTTTTTAATAAATATTGATTTTTTTTTATATTATCTATCAATATAATTTTATTTTTATCTATTTTTTTACTTTCTAATTTAAAATATTTTTTTTCGGATGTTTCTCTGTTTTTAAAATGCCTAATAAAATTATTTTTATCAATTTTATTTTTTATAAAATTATGGTCTGGTCTAATATTTTCTCTTTTCTCTATTATTACAGCAGAAATATTAATCTTATTTGATAAAATTTCTAAAAATTTTTTATGTCTAAGATGATCGCCTATTATTAATAAAATATTCACTAAAATAACTTATTTAAACTGAACTTGAGTATTAAATTGTTTGATATTATTAAGAAAAATATGATTTATTTTCATTTCTTTCACTATCATCTTACCGCAACCTTTTGATAGAATAAAACCGATTTTATTTTTAGTAGCCTTTTTATCTCTAAGAATTGCATTTTTAAACTTAGGAATGTCAAATTTTATATGTTTATTAATAATTAGGTTTAAAATTCTTTTATATTTAAAATATTCTTTAGGGGCTAAAATATTCATTTTATTAGAAAACCAAAAAGCAATTAAACAACCATATGCTACACAAATTCCATGCGGAATCTTGTAATTTGTTGCACTTTCAATTGCATGTCCAAAAGTGTGTCCAAAATTCAAAAGTTTTCTCTCTTTTTTATCAAATTCATCTTTTTCAATAAAATATTTTTTAGATTGAAGACTCTTAATTATTAAATCTTTAAGTGGCACTTTTCCCTCATAATATTTACAAATAAAATTAAAATTAGTAAAATTTTTTACTGCTAACAAGTGAGCCATTTCACCGATTCCAGATTTAATATCAATTTTTTTTAGCTTTTGTAAAAAATAGGTATCAATATATATATTAGAAGGAGGATTAAAATTTCCTAGTTGGTTTTTAAATTTATAAAAATTGATTGATGTTTTTCCACCAATACAACTGTCACCTTGAGCAAGTAGTGTTGTTGGAAAAAAATCCCAATCAATTCCTCTAAAGTAAATTGAGCAAATAAAACTAGTTATATCTTGGGTTATTCCACCACCGACTGCAACAATTTTATTTTTTTTATTAATTTTTTTTTTTAAAATTTTATGAATTACAACTGCAATTTTATTATAGCTTTTATTATTCTCAGAACTATTTATTAAAATTAAATTTTTTATTTTTATTTGTTTTTTAAAAAACAAATTAAAAACATTTCTGTCAATTATAAAAAGTTGATTTTTATCGTAAGACTTAATTTTTTTTTTAAATGAGTTTATAAATTGAAGATTGTAAATTTTAAACTTTGATTTAATTTTAAATCTCATATCCACTCAAGAAACCTCCATCAGCTATAATATTTGAACCATTAATATAATTTTTTTTACTACACAAAAACATAACTATTTCTGCTATTTCTTTGCTTGTACCAAATCTTTGAAGCGGTATTCTTTTTTTTAATGATTTTAATTTATTTGAGGATAAGCTTTTTTTAGTTAAATCTGTCATTATAAATCCTGGTGATATAGAATTAGTGTTAATATTGTAATGTCCATATTCTATTGCTAAGCTTTTTGAAAACGAAATTAATGCGCTCTTAGTTATAGAATAGATCGCCCTTTTTTTACCAGGATTTACGCCCCATATAGATGAAATATTTATAATTCTTCCCCATTTTTTTTTTATCATATTTTTTATAAAAACTTTTGTAATTAAAGATAGGTTTATTAAATTTACATTTAGCATTTTCTGTATTTCACGCTCGTTAAATGAATTAAAATATTTAATATTATTTATACCCGCATTATTAACAAGTATATCAAATTTTAATTTGTTTGTTTTTTTAATAAAATCATTTACTGAGCTTCGGTCTGATAAATCTAATTGAAAATAATTCTTGATTTTTCTATTTTTTGTTCCTGTATAATAAACTACAAACTTTTTCTTAAGCTCTTTTAATATTGATTTTCCAATTCCTTTTGTCCCACCAGTTATAAGCACATTTTTTTTTTTAAAACTAGACATAAAGATTAAAAAACTATTTTAACTTTTTTTAAATTTTAATACAAGAGTCCTGGATAAACATTTCTATTAATAATCTTAAAAATTAGATAAAAAATTTTACTTAAATCAACTCTTTTAACTCATAATCGGTTTCGTGATTATGGGTTAATAAACGTTCATTGGTTTTTTTAATTTTAGGAAAATAAGATAGGTTTTTATACTTCCAAATTACTGGTTTACTTAAAGCATAACTTCCATAAATAAAAAATCTTTTATCACAATTATATTCTTTGAATAATGAAACTCCATGATATGAATTTGGAGTAGATTTAAAAAAGATTACACTGCCTCTTGAAGGTTTAAATTCTTTTACTTTTACAAGATTTCTTCTATTTGGAAATCTTTTAAAATGTTTTTGTACAATTTTTTTTGATTTAATTTTAAAAGTAGTTAGTGATCCGCCATTTTTTTTTGGAATATCATTAAGATAAATTAAAAAATTGTAAATTCTAGTTATATCATCTCTATGAGGTTTTAATTTGTAGCCACCTTTAGATACTGAAAAATCAAAATCTAAATTAATATCAGGTTTTTTAGATGTGTTTCCAAACATTCTTAATAGCTCTTCAGAGTTCATAAATTTTTTATTTGTAAATTTATTTTTTAAAAAATTATTAGTCTTAAAATTAGTTGACCATTTTAATTTTTGAAAACTTTCTTTGAATTTTTTATCAACTTGGTTGTAAAAAAATTTACTGTTAAGTTTTTTATAAAGTTTCTTAGAAAGTTTAGAATTTTTTAGGTAATTTTTAAAATTTTTTGATCCTTTATTTATCCTATTTCTTCCACCATGAATTAAATCATCAAATAAGTGATAATTTTTGACTTCTTTAATAAGCATTTGACAATCTTTTGTGGAAATAATATTTTTTCCAAATAAAATTGGAAATTTATTTTTAACTTTTTTAAGTTTCTTTATATCAATCATTTTTAAATTATTTTTTTAAAATTATCCTACATATTACGTTATATGAATATCTACAAATTGACATTCGTAATTTCCAGAACTATAAAACAATTGTTAATAGGCACTACCCTAAATAAATTTAATGTTTAAAAATAAAAAGTTTCTCGCTATCATAGGTTCAAGGTCTGGTTCAAAAAGTATTAAAGACAAAAATCTATGCAAAATAAATGGGCATACTCTTCTATTTTGGATTATTAAAAAAGCTTTAAAATCAAAATATTTAGATAAAGTTTACGTATCTACAGATAGTAAAAAATATCAAAAATTATCTAGAAAATATGGTGCTTATTGCCCAACATTAAGACCAAAAAAAATTAGCAAAAGTGACTCTCTCGAAATAGATTATATTATTCATACACTAGAATATCTTTCTAAAGAAGGTAGTTTTGTACCAGATTATATCGTAAGGCTTCAGCCCACGTCACCATTTCAATTTATCTCAGACATAGATGAATCTATAAAAAAAATAGTTAGAGATAAAAATGCAACTTCTTTACAAGTTGTATCTGAAAGTATTCAACCACCGTTTAAAGCTTTAAAAATTTATAATAAAAAATATTTAAAATCTTATTTTTCTACTTCTAAAAATAATGTAGTTAATAGACAGAAGCTAGAAAAGGCTTATTATAGATCAAATATTATTATATCAAAAACTAAAACATTATTAAAAAATAAATGTCAGATAGGAAATAGGTCATTAATTTATGAAATCCCTACATCAAGATCTATAGATATAAATGATTTTTATGATCTTGAAATTACAAGAATGTTAAATAAAAAATATAAATATTTAAAGAATGAAAAAAATTATCTTAAATAATACAGAAGTTAATCAAGAGGGTCTTCCGTACGTTATCGCCGAAATAGGACACAATCATCAAGGTTCTATTGATCAATGTAAGGAATTATTTGTAAAAGCAAAAAATTCAGGCGCAAATGCTGTTAAGTTACAAAAAAGAGATAATAAAAAATTATACACAAAAAAATTTTATGACAGTCAATATGATAATATAAACAGTTACGGTAAATCTTATGGTGAGCATAGAGAAAAATTAGAATTTGGAAATGACGAGTATAAAGAATTGTTCGACTATTCAAAACAGTTAGGTATAACTATGTTTGCAACTCCTTTTGATTTTTCAAGTCTTGAATTTTTAGAAAAATTTAATTGTCCATTCTATAAAGTTGCATCATCTGACATAACATTTATACAGCTTATAAAAAAAATTGCAGAGACAGGTAAGCCTGTAATTATAAGCACTGGGCATGCAAGTTTTAAAGATATAGACCGAGTTTTGGAAACTGTTGATTTTAAAAATGATGTTGCATTTCTACAATGTACATCGGTTTATCCTGCAGATGCTAAACAAATAAATTTGAATACTATACCTGAATTAATCAAAAGATATCAAAACAATATTATAGGTTACTCAGGCCATGATAGTGGAATACTAATTCCAACCGTAGCATATTTAAAAGGAGCTAGAATTATTGAAAAACACTTTACATTAAATAGATCCTTAAAAGGTACTGACCATGGTATGTCTCTTGAACCTGAAGGCTTGTCGAAAATGTGTAGTGGGTTTAAGAAGGTTAGAGACTCTTTGGGGGTAAACCTTAAAGAAAGAATGCCTTATGAAAGTAAGTATATTTATAAAATGAAAAAGACAATAGTAGCGTCAAAAGATTTGGATAAAAATCATATAATTTCAGCAGACGATATTGATTTCAAATCACCAGGTGGTGAATTGGAATGTTATGATGTTGATAAAATTCTAGGTAAAAAATTAAAAACAAATATTTTAAAAGATCAGCCTTTAAGCTTTTCAGATATTGAAGAAAGTTGAAAAAAAAATTTTTAAAAAAAAATCTATTCCCCAAACCATTAAATATGGGCCCAAGGATATGGGGAAGAGAAGATCTTCTTGTTCTTATAAGTAAAAAATTCACTCTCAAAAAAATTAAAATAAAGCAAAATAAAAAAGGTGGATTACAATATCATCATAAAAAAAATGAGTGTGGTTATATTATTAAAGGAAAATTAAAAATTAAATTTGATTTAGGCAATGGTATTTTAAAAAGTAAAATTTTAAAGAAAGGTGATGTGTTTTATTTTCCTCAAGGATTGGTGCATCAAGAAATTGCACTAACAGATTGTGAAATTATTGAAGCATCAACTCCACATTTTAATGATAGAGTTAGAGTAGAAAAAAAATATGGTATTAAATCCAAGAAAGGCCTTCCAACAACAAAAAAAAAAGACGTTAAGTATTTATAATAAATTTAAAATTAGGAGTGAAAATATGTTTAAAGATTATTTGTTGAGTTTACTCGAAGTTGATCAATTTAATATTAGAAATAATTCTGCTTTCAGATTTTGGTATAATCACATTAGAAATTGTGCAAATAAAAGAGATGGAAATATTTTTGAATTTGGTGTTTATCGAGGTAAGTCTTTAATAGCCGCTGCTTTAATTTTAAAAGAATTAAAATCTAAAAAAAAAATTTTTGGGTTTGATACTTTCAAAGGATTTCCTTCTTATTCTATACAAGATAAATTAAATAATTTTAAAAACTCTAAATATTTTACTAGCAAGATTTTCAGAGAACATCAAAAATTTATTAATATAAAAAAATTCACAACAAACCTTTCAAAATTTGACACTAGTAATATTTCTACTTCTGGAAATTTCAGCAAAACTTCTTTAAAACTTGTTAAAAAAAAGATTGATTATTTTAACTTGAAAAATATTGAAATAATCGAAGGTGATTTTAAAAAAACAGTACCTAAATTTTTTACTTCTTATAAAAAAAAAATTTCTTCTTGTAATATAGATTGTGACTTATTTAGTGGCTATAATGTTATTCTTCCATTTGTATATCCTTTATTAACAAAGGGAGGCCATATTCATTTAGACGAATACTATTCCTTAAAGTTTCCTGGACCAAAAATTGCAGTAGATGATTTTTGCAAAAAAAATAAAATAAAACCAAAAAAAAATATAACTAGAAAGGGAGAGTTTCCAAGGTATTATTTAACTAAATAATAATTCTAGTAGCAATAAAATCTTTAATATAAATATTTTTTAACGAATAAATTGATTTTTATTAAATTTTGATTTTTATTTACTTCTTTATTTTAAGTTGTTTTAAAAAGAAATTCTTCAAGTACTTAATCTCAAGATTAGAAACTAAAGATCTTGAACCTGTGTTCTTAACAAATAATCCTTTATTCGTGCTTTTAAAATTGGGATAAAATACACTAAAAAAGTTTGGAACATTAAATTTTCCTTTCTGTCTTGATCTTAGCATTTTTTCTATTGAAGATTTAATTTTATCTAAAGTTAAATTATCTTCTTTTAAAAAATAATAACCTACTTTAAAATTTGTTACTCTTGGAATTTTACCAATCTCAATTGTAGCTTTTGAGCTCAATAAAGACTCAACAACTGAAGTGCTACCTAATGTTAAAACTAAATGAGAGTTACTCATAACCTCCCTTGCATATTTAGAGTATATACTTGTGACAGTATCAATCCCCCAAAATTTTAACAAAATGTTGAACCAAGAATTAGTATTTTTTGGATGAATACAAATAATCAAATCATAATATTTCGATAGAGACCCAATGATTGGCAATAAATTTTTAAGACTTGAAAATTTACTCATAGTTTTAATTAAAAAATAATTTTTATCTTTAGGACATATAAAAAAAATTTTTCTTTTTGATTTTATTTTAGAATTTTTTTTTAAATAAATTAGCAAAGTATAATGCATGAATTTTAAAATATAAAAAAATACTTTTAAATATTTTTTACATTCTATTAAAGTAGTATTTTTATTTATATTTATACTTTTCATCAATGGATCAAATTTTAATTTAAAATTTCTAACTCCATTTAATTTTGAAATAATTAACTTATTATCTTTATTAGTTTTTTTATCTTTAGATATTTCTGTATTTAACCCAAAAAAATCATCAGTTATAAAATAAATTAAATTAAAAGATCTTCGATTATAAAAAAAACGTTGAAAATTATTTTTTTTCACAAAAGATGATAATTTATATTCTAAAATATTTTTGTTAAAACCTGACCTAAATTCAAATAAAAATACACAATCTCTTTTAGGTTTGATACCATTATCAAATCGCTTTATTTGCTTTAATAAACTATTGCCAGAAAATTTTCTTTCAATATTGATGGAAACTTTATTTAAAGAGTAAAATATTTTAAATTTTTCATAATCTATTAAGATGTAGTTTATAAGATCTTTTTCAAAATTTTTTAATAACTTAGAGGTAAGTTCATCATTTTTTGAACCTAAAATTATTGGTAATTTTTTTTTTATCACCTTTTAAAATATTTTTTTATAATTTTGATAATTTTTTTTTGTTTTTGTTTATTTAATTCAACAAATATTGGAATACTTATTGTATTTTCATAATATTTTTCTGAGCCTGGAAAATCTTTTGTACTATTTTTATAAATTTTGAATTTATATATTGGAATATAGTGTTGTTGAGCCATTATATTATTTCTCAAAAGATATTTCATAAAATGGTCCTTATTTTTATTTATTGTACTAAATAAAATATTTATTAAAAATAAATGATACGAAGATTTTATATTTTTTGAATATTTGGGTATTATTAGAGCTTGATGAAAATTTTTAAAATTCTTTAGATAATTTATATAAATTTTTCTTCTTTCTCTAATATAAATTTTTATTTTTTTTAATTGAGATAATCCTAAGGCACAATTAATATCTGCAAGCCGATAATTAAAACCAGTTTTTAAAACATCATAACGCCAATGATTTTTTTTATTTCTAGATATTCCATGACTTCTAAATAATTCAATATTTTTTGCAATTTTATATTTATTGGTTGTTACGATACCGCCTTCTCCTGTAGTAATAGTTTTTAAAGGATGTAGAGAAAAAGTTGAAATATCTGCATGTTTACAAGAGCCAACCTTAATTAGTTTATTTTTATGTATATATTCTGATCCTAGTGCATGGCATGCATCTTCTATCAAAAACATTTTATATTTTTTTTTTAACTCATAAAATTTTTTTAAATTTTCTGGAAAACCACCATGATACATTAATATTAAAGCTTTTATTTGGGTGATTTTATTTTTCTTAATACATTTCAAAATTTTCTCTGGTGTAATTTGGCCAGTGTATTCATCCACATCAACCAAATAAATTTTTAAATTCATAGTTTTTGCAATATTGTAAGATGCTATAAAATTTATTGCCGGCATCAAAATTATATCGCCTTCTTTTAAACCGATAGATAACATTGCTAAATGAATTGCAGATGTTCCACTATTACATACATAGCTATATTTACATCGAAGATATTTTTTTATTTGATTTTCAAACTTTTTAACATAAGGTCCAGTAGTAATTAGGTCACTTGATAATGATTCTAATACAAATTTTTTGTCATTATTATCAATGCTCTGTTTACCATAAGGAATATATTTCATACTTTAATTTATTCTGTTTATTGGCTTATAACTTAATTGAGATTTAAGAATTATTTTTATATTATTTTTTGAAATATCTAAAAAAATTTTATCTAAAACTTTTATGTATTTCTTAATTGTTTTTTTTTCGTGAAAAATCGTTACATAGATCATATTTGTTGCTAAAATTTTATTTTTCAACATTTCTTGTGTGATATAAGTTTTTCTCTTTACATGATTGGTTAAAAATTCAAAAATAGGTATAGCATTTGTTCCCATTATTTTAATTGGAATTTTATATTTTTTTGAAAAATGTAACCATATCGATTTTATAAATTTTCCGTTTTTCTCAATTTTTTTAAAAGCTTTCAATCTTTCAAATTCTTTTATTGACGATAGTGCTGCTGTATATCCAATTCGCTCACCCCAAAAAGTACTACTAATGAAAGTATTTTCTGCTTTTTGCATTATTTTTTTTTTTCCAATTATTGCATTAATTGCATAGCCACTTCCTAGCGCTTTGCCAAATATTGCTATATCTGGATTTACATTAAAATTAAGGTGTATACCGCCCATATTTTCTCTATAGCCAGATGTACATTCATCAAAAATTAAAATTATTTTTTTCTCATTACAAATTTTTCTAATTTTTTGAAGAAAATTATTTTCAGGTTTCTGATTTCGCATTACTTCCATTTTAATAATCCCAATTTTTTTTTTATTTATTAATTTATAAAGATACTCAAAATCATTGTATGGAAATGGGAATGAAGTATTTTTTAAACTTTCAGGTATGCCGTCGTAATTTAATCCTGACATTAAATGCTGATCTAAATTTTTTTTGGAATTAATATTTGCTGACAAATACCAATCATGCCATCCATGATAACCACAAAAAGCAACATTTTTTCTATTTGTGTTGGCTCGTGCTATTCTAATTGCCAACGCATTTGCCTCTCCACCTCCCCTTGTAAATTTTGCCATTGAGGCCCATGGATGATGGTTAATAATTTTTTTTGTTAGATAAACTTCCTCAGGACAATTTAGAGTTGTCAAATTACCTTTTTTTATATTATGTAAAATGGATTTATTTACTTCTTCATTGCTATAACCCAATACACTTGTTCCAACAGCGCAAAGCATATCTAAATATTTCACACCTTTTAAATCCCAAACATTTATTTTTCTTGCTTTAGTAAAATATGCTGGCCATTTGTTTGGCAAATAAAGCTCGGATCTTTTAGAAAATAAAGTGTTACCACCAGGAATTATGGTCTTGGCATAAGCATATAAATTTATTCCATTTTTATTTTTCATTTTATTTCCAGTTTCTTGGATCAATAAGTTTTCTATCACTAATTTCGAAATTTATCATTTTATTTTTATTTACAGTTTTAAAATTTATTATTTGTTTCAAGTTTTCAGAATTATTAATACCAATTAATATTCTATCAAAATCGTATTTCATTAAATCGCTTAGACAGTAGTCGATTGGTGAAATATTATTATTCTCCATATAATCAAACCACTTGTAAAAAAAAAAATTCCATTTCTTAAAATATATTTTTTTATGGAAAGATTTATTAACTAGTAATCCTTGTAAAAAGACAGATCTTATATGAGTTTCTTTCCCCAACTTTTTTAACATATCAAAACAACCTGAGTTAAGTATTCTTCTATCTAGAATGTTAAATGGACATTGCACTACGTCAAAATTATATCTTTTTAATAAATCATCTAAAATATTTGTATCATAAATTGATAACCCAATTTTTTTAAAAAAATTTTTTTTTTTTAATAATTCTAAATTTTGAAATATTTTATCCCCATTTTTTCTTAATAATATTCCAACATCATGAAAAAAAACTATCTCTATTTTATTTGTATTTAAATTTTTGAAATGATCTTCTATTTTTTTTTGACAAAATTCAAATGAAGTCCAATTTTTATTGGCTTTTATTTTCGTAGTAAACTTGAAATTATTATTTATATTTTTTAAAATATTGCTATTTTTCAAATATGACTCAGCAGTATCAATTGTATTGATACCCTTTTTTTTAGCAAGATTTAAAATTTTTTTAATTTCTTTATCACTAACTTTATTTGAAATTATTCCATATTTTTGAGTAAAATTAGCAGATCCAATAATAAATTTTTTTTTAAGTTTAATTTTGTTCACATCAGTTTTTTAAATTTATTAATTCATTGTTTGTTTTTTCAGCTTTAATTAAATCTTTCCATGAAAAAAAAATATTTTTCGAGAAATATTTAAATACCTTTTTAAAAAAAATATAATCTTCTGGATAATCAAGTGTCCACCGTCTATTTGAATAATTAACAGAATTTTTTATACTATATTTCTTAAATTTTTTTGATTTTCTGATAAATGATGTGACATGTTCTTTATTGTAGTTTGTTTTTGATAGTTTTTGAGATTTAATTAAAGCATTAACACTAAAAACTTCTACATCAAGGCCATCTGGATAAGACAACTCTAATACATTAGAGGTATATTCACAATTTTTAATATTATATAATTTTATACATTTATCTATCAAAGTTGGATCAATAATTGGACAATCGGCAGTAACTCTGACAATAGTTTTTAAAGAATTCTCTGTAGCACAATCTATTAATCTTTTTGAAACATTTTTTTCACTTCCTCTAAATATATTAATTTTGTGTTTACTACATATTTTTAAAAACTTATTATCTGCAGTATTTTTTGTAGTACATAAAATAATATTTTTTACTGTCTTTACTTTTTTAAGTCTTAAAAGACAAATATCTATTATTTTCAAATTTGATCGTATTTGTAAAAAATGTTTACTTGGTAGCCTTTTAGACCCTGATCTTGCAGCAAGCAAGATTGCAATTTTATCTTTATTTCTTTTCATTTGATTGAATAATAGATTATTAATATTTTCTTATTTATGCAAAAAATAAAGTTGTTGATAAAAAAAATACTACACTTCTTTGGTTTCCATATATCTCGAGTATTTAAATATTTTAGTGGATCATTTTATATAGAATTTACTGAAATACCTGAACATATTAGACTCAGGGATCTTTTCTTCAAAAATTTAGAAAAATATTATGCAAATGAAGCTGCAGAATTTGTAATAGCGAACTGTCAGAACGCTCAACCTTTTACACATAAACATCATTTGTTAAAATACGCATTAGACATTGCAAAAGTCGAGGGATGTATTTTAGAATTTGGAGTTGCAAGAGGTAAGTCAATTAATTTTATGGCTTCTAATACTTCTCAAACAATTTATGGATTTGACAGCTTTATTGGTTTACCGCATGATTGGTCTGGAGGTAATAGATTTGTACCCAAAGAAACATTTAGTCTTGGTGGCAAACTTCCATCATGTAAACAAAACGTTAAGTTAATTAAAAGTTGGTTTAAAGATACAGTTGAAAATTTTAAACGAGATGTTCATGATAATGTTAGATTAATACATATTGATTGTGACCTTTATTCGTCCACAATTTTTGTGCTTGAAGCTTTTAAAGATCGCTTAGTACCTGGTAGTTTGATTGTTTTTGATGAATTTTATAATTTCCATGGATGGAAAAATCACGAATATAAGGCACTAATGGAATTTAAAAACAAGTACAATATAAAATTTTCTTTTGAAGGTTTTACAGATAGACGTATGCTGATAAAGATTATTTAAATAATATTGTTGGTCTAAAATAAAATTTAATTTTATGAACAAAAATATAATAAGTGAATTTAAATTAAAATCAATTTTTTCAAATAAATTAAAAAAAATGATATAAAAAAAATTTGCCTTTTAAAAGATAAAGAATGGAAATATGGATTTAAAAAACAAATAAAATGGTTTCAAAAATATGTTAAAAATCAAGATATACACAATCTATTATATCATAAATCTAAACTTGTAGGCTACACTTTGCTTAGAAAAAGAGGTTGTAAGATAAATGGTTCTAATAAAAAAAAATTTATTTTTTTCGACACATTGATTATTGATAAAAAATATAGAGGTAAAAAAATATCTTATTTGCTGATGGCGTTAAATAATATGGTCATTAAGAGAAACAAACTTTTTTCCATATTAATTTGTAAAAAAAAACAGATTAATTTTTATAAAAACAATGGTTGGTTTCAAATAAATAATAAAAATATTCAAATCTTAGATCATAAGTTTTCATCGTTTTGTATGATTTATAGTGAAAAAAATATAAATAATAAATATATACTTTGGATTAACAAATAATTAATAAATTTATGAAAAAAAAAACTACAAAAATTAGACAAGGAATAAAATTTATAAATCAAATACAAAAAATTAGATCAAAAAATAATAAAAATTGGATGGATTTGTTAAGATTATCCTTAGAAACAGATTTCAATAAAACTTCTAAGATACTTAAAGAAATTTACGAAGAAGACAAAAGAATATCAAATATTGCTCAAAAAATATATAAATTAAATGAAAAATAAAGTTTTTTTCATTGCCGAAATTTCTGCAAATCATTGTGGAAATTTTAAACTGGCAAAAAAATTAATTAAATGTGCTAAAGTAAATAAAGCAGACGCTGTAAAACTTCAAACCTATACCGCTGACACGATGACCATAAAATCTGGTAAAAAATATTTTAAAATTAAAAAAGGTCTATGGAAAGGTTATACACTTTGGGATCTGTATGATAAGGCACACACTCCGCTTGAATGGCATAAAAATCTTTTTAGATATGGAAAATCAATAGGTATAAAAGTTTTTAGTACACCTTTTGACAACTCATCAGTTGACTTTTTGGAAAAACTCAATTGTCCAATATACAAAATTGCATCATTTGAAATGACTCATATAAACTTGGTTAAAAAAATTTCTCAAACAAAAAAACCAATTATTATTTCTACAGGTATGGCAAGTTTAAAAGAGATCGAAACTACTGTGAAAATTGCAAAAAAAAATGGAGCTAAGGATATTACTCTTTTATATTGTGTGAGCAATTACCCTTCGTCCGTAAAAGATTTTAACTTACATAACATTAATATATTAAAAGATAAGTTTAAATGTAAAGTGGGTATATCAGATCATTCAACAGATAATAGGGTTGCAATAGCTGCAATAGCGAGTGGAGCAGAAGTTGTAGAAAAACATATAGCATTAGATAATCAAAAAAAAGGTTTCGATATAGATTTTTCACTTAAGGGAAAAGAAATTAAAAAATTTAGAAATGATATTGATGTAGCTTACAAGCTTTTAGGGAAAAAAATATTTTTTAGAAATAAAAGTGAAGATAAATCTAAAATTTTTAGAAGATCAATTTTTACAACTAAAAATATAAAAAAAGGTGAAAAATTTACTAAAGAAAATATTAGAGTTATCAGGCCAGGACATGGTTTGGCTCCTAAGTATTATAATAAAATTTTAAACAAAAAATCATCTGTAAATATTTTAAAAAATGAACCATTGAAAAAATCATTTTATGAAAACATCTGAAAAGATAACATTAAGAAAACTAAATTTAAAAAAAATTTTACTAAAAAAATATCAAAAATGGATGAATGATTATGAAGTACATAAATATACTGAACAAAAATATTATAAACACTCCTTAAGTGAAATTATAAAATTTGTTAATAAAAAAAACAAATCTAAAGATGAATTTTTATATGGAATTTATTTAAAAAAAAAAAATTCAAATTTTCATATAGGTAATATAAAACTTGGTCCAATTGACTTAGTACATAAAAATGCCCAAATAAGTTATTTTATTGGAGAAAAGCAATTGTGGGGTAAAGGATATACGACACAAGCTATCAGGGAAATAATAAAGTTAGCTAAAAAAAAAGGTATAAAAAAACTTAGAGCAGGTTTGTACGAAATGAATATTGGCTCAAAAAAAGTCCTTACCAAAAATGGCTTTAAAATTGAAGGTATTTTTAGGTCTGAAATTATTTTCAATAAAAAAAGGTATAATTCTTATTGGTTTGGTAGGCTATTGTAATTTAACTAAATATTATAATTCAGAATTATATGATGCTCTAAATTTTTTTCATAAGTGATAAAATTAGTTAAGTAATCTTTTAATTATTTAATAATTTGTTTGTTAGATCTTCCCAATAGAATTTAGATTTTTATCTATCCACGTCTGCATTTCCTCTTTGCTTATCCACTCTTTATTTTTATCACTACTATAAATAAAACCTTCTGAAACTTTTGTTCCATCTTTAATTCTTATATTGTCCTTACTCCACTCATTTATTTGTGGTAAAATCTTGTAAAAATTTGGATATTCATATGTTGAATAACTGTCTTCGCTGCTGATCATTTGTTCATGTAATTTTTCACCAGGACGAATACCAATTATTTTATGCTTTGCTTTTGGAGCAATAGCTCCTGCAATATCTACAATTTTTACAGAAGGAATTTTTTTAACGTAGATTTCTCCTCCAATCATATCTTCAAAAGCATGCCATACTAACTCTACACATTGATCAAGGGAAATCATAAAACGTGTCATACGTTCATCAGTGATGGGTAGTTCTTGTTTGTCTTTGGCGGACATAAAAAATGGTATTACTGAGCCTCTAGAACCCATTACGTTACCATATCTAACAACTGAAAAACAAGTTTTATGGCCACTGGCATAAGATGAGTTGCTTGCAACAAATAATTTATCAGATGCTAATTTTGTTGCTCCATAGAGATTGATAGGGCTGCTTGCTTTATCTGTTGATAGTGCCACTACACGTTTAATTTTTTGGTTGATACATGCATCTATTAAGTTCATTGCACCATTAACGTTAGTTTTAATACATTCAAATGGATTATATTCTGCTGTAGGAACAATTTTTGTTGCAGCAGCGTGGACAACAAAGTCTACACTATGAAGTGCTCTATGTAATCTGTCTTTATCTCTTACATCGCCAATAAAAAAACGTACCCTTGGATCATCTTTAAATATTTTGGCCATCTCCCACTGTTTCATTTCATCACGAGAGAAAATTACCAAACGTTTAGGATTATACTTTTTAAGTGTTAGGGGTACAAAGCTATTGCCAAAAGATCCTGTACCACCAGTTATTAATATGGAGGAATTTTCTAACATAATTTAATCACAAATTATTAGCATTTATTCTAAAATTGTCATTAACTTTGATTAACTCCTCAAAAGTTCCCTCACAAATAAGTTCACCTTTTTCTAATAAGAATATTTTATCGCAATTCTTAACTGTACTCAAACGATGAGCGATTAGAATAATAGTTTTGTTACTATTAAGATTGTTTACTGCATCCATCACAGCTTTTTCTGTAATATTGTCTAATGCGCTTGTAGCCTCGTCTAAAATTAAAACTTGAGGATCATGATACAAAGCTCTTGCTATTCCTACTCTTTGGCGTTGACCACCTGACAATCTAACGCCTCTCTCGCCAATAGTAGTTTCATATTTATTAGGTAATTCGTTTTTAACAAACTCATGCAAGTTAGCTATTTTAGAAGCCTTTTCAACTGCTTCTTGATTTATATTTTTGAGTTTAGTTCCAAATGCGATATTGGCTGCAATTGTATCATCAGCTAAATAAATATGTTGAGGTACATATCCTATAGATCTCTGCCAATTTCTTGCATTTTTTTCTCCAATAATTTTTCCATCTATATCTAAAGTCCCTTTTTGTGGCTGAATTAGTCCTAATACAATATCTAATACAGTTGTTTTACCACTTCCAGTTTTACCAACAAATCCAACTGTAGAATTTGCATGAATATCTAAATTAATATCCTTAAGTGCTGTTCTTGATGCATTTGGATAATTGTAATGGATATTTTTGAAGGTAATTTTTCTATTTAATTGTAAAACTCCTTGTTCCTCATTTTGCAGAGTTGATTTTAAATTTTTAATTTCATCACTTAATACATCTAGTGAAGGACCAACAAAAGATAATTTAGTAAGAGAAGCATAAATTTTTTGAAATGCAGGTAACAAGCGATAACCTGCAAAAACATATAAGCTAATTATGGGTAAAGCGCTGTTTAAAGTTCCTTTTTGAAACATCAGATAAAGTATTAATAATATAATGCCTCCAAAAGCTATTGCTTCAAGTCCAAAGCGAGGTAGTTGACTTATAACTTGTGAAGAGGCGGTTGTTCGGGCAAATTTTTGAGCGGACTCGCCAAAGCGCTCAATATAAACTTTTTCCAAACCTGCAACTTTTACCTCTTTTGTAGCACCAAATGCCTCGGTTAAAGACATAAATCTTAGCTGATTACTTTCTAATCGACCTTTTCCAATTCTATTTAGATAACTCCCAGCAAAATAATAAATTAAACAATAAACTCCACCGAAGAAAATACCAACAATTAAAGCTAATTTTATATCTGTAAGAACTAATAAAGTTATGATTGCGATTGAGACGAAGCCTTTTGCTAACAACTCCATTAAGGGTTTTATTCCATTTCCAACTACTTGGCTTACCTCCTCTAAAATGGTTTTTCCTAGATCGGCGCTATGACGATTTAAAAACCAGCTATAAGGCTGATATAAATAACTTTCTAATAATCTTTTACCGATACTAAATTGACGCATATTAACAAATCTTATCTGTACATAGTTTGTAACAGCTTTAAATATAAGTGAGACAACTAATAAAATAAAAACAAGTATACCAAGAACAAAAAGAAACTGTTGACTGTTTTTAACTCCAAGTATTTTTGATGCCTGAAACATATTATTTAAAATTAAATTTGTTTCAATTATGCCTGGATTGGTAAGTACAGTCATAAAAGGTAGTATTGAAGCTACACCAATCATATCTAGCAATGCCATTACTAATATCATTAATAACAAAAAACTCGCTTGTTTTCGCTCTTGTGCATTGAGTAAATTAAAAATTTTTTTAAAAGTTTGCATAAATTTATTTTTTAGCTCTTATCACTTTATTATCTATAAGTTCATCCACACTTTTGTACAATTCCCAAATTGGCATTTTAAGAATTTCAGCTATTTCAAGTAAGGAATTTTCTCCATCACAAAGGCTTATTAAATCCATCATCAACTTAATTTCTTTATTAGATTTTTTTAAAGTATCATTATAATAAAGTCCTCTTTTACTCATTTGTGGTTCGCACAAAACAGTGACAATATATTTTTTATTTTTTTCAATTGCTTCTAATGCTTTTCTAATCGCCCAATAACCACCATAAAGACCTTTGGGAGTCACAACATTCTTTAAATTATCGAGCGAAGTATGGTATTCTGGGTATTTGCCGTACTTTGATCTAAGAATTGAGGCTATTGGCAAATCAATACCAGGTGCACAATACTGGCGTTCATCACTACCTCTATCCAACCAACTATATTCAATAAAGTTACTATCAATATGCTTAAGCACATGCCTAGCTACCAGATCACTTATTGTTTTTCCGTTTCGAGAAGGAACATAAGAGTATGCTTTTTCGTCTCCAACACAAGATACGTTAAATCCTGCAAAAATTTTTTTTTTCATAGCTTTATAATTTACACTTAGGTAACTTATAGAGCCGATTGTTTCAGGAATGAAAATTATTCGGTAAGTAAACTCATGTTTATTATGTTCTTGTAACCACTTTGCTAGAAAAGTAACTACAGCAGGTCCAGATAGTTCATTATTTGCCATTGAAGGGTGACAGATATAAGTACTTAAGAATATTTCTTTATCATTTTTGCCTTTAATTAATAATTCTCCATAATTAAGTTTTCCTTTAAATAAATTTGAGTCAATTACAACTTTATAAGTCCCATTTTCTAAAGTCTCAAACTGCTCTTGTGAAATACAAAACCCCCATTTTTTCTCGTAGTAACTTGTAATATATGGAATTGCTTTTGGTTGATCTGGTAGCGTGTGAAGATGATTTTTTAATTCTTTAAGGTTAACATTTCCTTTAAATGGAGTGCTATATCCAACTAGATGTAGGTTATTTTTAGAAAAATCACATATCTTTTGGCCACTTGGAGTAATTATATATGCTTCATTTACATTCCATTCTTTTGGAATAGTCCAATCAAAAACTTTAGTTCCTGTTGGTAGAGATTTGATTTTAAAATTTTTAAGATGTTTTGATATTCTCATTAGAGTTTCCCTGATTCCTTTACCAGTAATACTCCTGTTAATAGGCCATAATTCACGAGCAAAATCATGAATTTCTTTTCCAATCATTCAAAAATCCTATCTTGTAAAAAATTTAAATTCACCACAATCCACAATTAAACTAATTCTTAAAAAGAGATTTAAAATATTTTATATAATTAGACCATTGATAATATTTTTGTTGTTACCTTTAATCTCTAAAATTTTACTATAAACAGCATCATAGTGTTGTGCTGTAGCAATAAATATTTTTCTATTATCATTTTTTAAAATAGATGGAGAAAGTATAGTTTTATTATTTAATTTTTTACCAATTTTACTAGTGTCGCTATCAACTAGATCAAAATTAAGTATATTTTTAAAAAAATTTGTTTTCTTAATAATTTCATTTGAGATTTTACCAGCACCAAAGACTATTATATCGTTTATTAGTTCAGGTTTTAATATTATTTCTTCAGATTTATTGATTTTTGAATAATAATTTATTTTTTGAATTTCATCATCACTTAAAGATCCAAATCTGTTCATAATATGATCATCTAAAAAAACTTTATTGATTTTTTTTTTATAAAGATTACTGAATAAATAAACAATTGATTTAAGAAACTCAAAGTCAAATCTTTCTTTTTTAAAGTTTAAACTTATTTGATAATTACAACTCTGTAGTCCATATTTTATACAATTTTGAACAAATGCATCTAATTCGTGCTCTTCTTTATTATCCTCTGTGAAAATATATTTTATAGTAATTTTACTTGGATCTATTTCTGCATATTTTTGTAAATTTTCAAAAACATTTAAAAATTTTGGTCTTCCTCTAACTTCTTTAAAGGTCTCTGGAGTTCCTGCGTCTATACTAGTTGTAATTTTAATAAGTCCTTTTTTTAAAAATTTTATAACAGGCTCACTAATTCTAACTGAATTTGTAAATACTCTGTGATAAGTTTTTGGATTGGCTTGTTTATTAATTTCTTCTAAAATCTGACCAAAAGATTTATCAAGAGTTGGCTCGCCCCCACCCCAAACAACTTGGTTACAATCACTAAGAGAATTATTTTTGCTTAAATAAGATATAAATTCTACGACATTATATTTAGATCTTTTTCCGCCCCAATAAATTTCACTACAATAATTACATCTTAAATTACAAACGGAATGATGTTCAATTGAGAGAAGTTTTATATTCGAGCTAAAATTTGGTTTTTCTTTCGTTTTTTTTAAAAAAGGGCACCCTATACAATCCTCATTTTCATCTTTCTGGATTTCGTTGAAAATCTTCTCTCTAGCTTTTTTAATATCATCTGCAGTAGGTGTAACGCCATCTTTAATCGAAATAAGCTTTGCATCACCTCTCATTTTATCTCTATAAAAAAATCTTTGACAACAAGATCTAATCTCATTGGGAGCTATATAAAGAGACTCTTCTAAGTCTTGACAAGTTTTATACATTAAATAATTTTTTTTTAGTAAATTTATCTTTACTGGTTATCATTGTAAACTCTGGATTAATACACTTTATGTATAGGCTTTTTGTATAGTTTGTTAGCGCTTCTTTTGCATTTTTATTTAACTTTGAACTAATTATATCCTTCAATGTATTACAAAACTCACCTCTAAATCTGTATTGAATATCTTTATATAAATAATTAAATCTTTTTAAATTTTTTTTTCTAAGAAACATCTCTATTGATTTATATGCATTAATTTTGCATTTAATGTGATTATAGCTTATTTTAGAATTGGTAATTGAAACTTGATTTTCCATTTTTACGTATATTTCTTTTTCAAATAAACCTAGTTTTTTTTTATTATAAAAATGACATTTAAAAATAAAATATACATCTTCATAAATATTTTTTTTAAAAAATAAGTTATTTTCAATTAAAAATTTTTTTTTGAAAACTTTTCCAATTGCCAGCATATTGTTACTTTTTCTAAAAAATAGTTTAAGGTTTTTTTTATTATAACGTATAATTGGGTGTTTTTTTTTTGACTTCATATTTAAATAAAAAAAATTACCTTTAAATTTTTTACAATATTGAATTAAATTATTTAAATATTTTGTTTCAACATAGTCATCAACATCTAGAAACATTATCAATTTTGAATTTGCTTTTTTAATACCTAAATTTCTGGCTACTCCAGGCCCCATGCCTTTTTTTTTATTAGTAATATATAATTTAATATTTTTGATATTTTTTATTTTATTTTTTATAGTAATATCTGAACTATCACTTGAAATATTATTTACATAAATTATTTCAATTTTTGGATTTTTTTTAGATATCTCTAAAGAATTTTTTATACTTTTGTTAATAAATCTACCACAATTATAAAATGGTATTATTATTGAAAGAAAATAAGTCATGTAATATTAATTCTTATAAATGAAAAATTTTGAGTTCACAATTTGTAAATTAACTGAAATCAAAAGCTAGAAAGAAAAGCGCAATGAAAAATAATAAATATGATTTTAATTATAAAGATATTCAATCTTGTTTTGAGAAACTCAATCTAAAAAAAAATGACTCTATTTTTCTATCAACCAATTTGGGGTTTTTAGGAAATCCCGAATCTAAAAATAGAAATAAAATTTTAGTATCAAGTAAATGGATACTTAATTCAATACAAAACATCATAGGTAGAAATGGAAATATTTTTGTGCCAACATACTCTTATACTTTTACCAAAAAAATAAAAAAATTTGATCCATTTAAAACAAAAGCAGATATTGGATATTTTCCAAATTTTTTTCTAAAACAAAAAAATATTGTAAGATCGTTTGATCCAATGATGTCTGTTGCAGGTTGTGGACCAGATGTAAGAAATATTTTATTAAAAATTTCTAACAATTCTTTTGGCGACAATTGCACGTTAGAAAGATTGTTTAAAATTAAAAAACTTAAGTGTTGTCACATAGGCTTGGGGTTTAACTGGATGCCTTTTATTCATTATTTAGATAAGAAAAATAATGTACCATTTAGATTTGATAAGATTTTTCAAGGATATATTAAAATTAAGGACAAGCAGAAGAAAATAGATTGGACATACTATGCGCGGTATTTAAGGAAGGAGACTGTATCTAATAGTTATTATATTTCATCTAAAGCAAATAAAAACAATTTATATTTATCTTCAAACCTTGGTAAATCGATTGTATATATTATTGATTATAAAAAATTCTACCAATTCGCATTGAAAATGACAAAAAAAAACAAATGGCTTACTGTAAATGGTCCAAGATTCAAAATTTAAAAAAAAAGACAAAAATAAAATAAGACTTGCTGTTATTGGTGGTAGTTTTGATTCAACAATAGGAAAAACCCACTTACGTAGTTTGCTTTCAACAAATAAATATAAAGTAATTTGTGGATGTTTTAGCAGACAAAGGAGTAAGAATCTAAAAAACTCAATATTTTATTCACTGCCAAAAAAAAAAATATATAATAAATTAGATCAATTAATAAAGTTAGAAATTAATAATATAGATCTAGCTTTAGTTCTTGCTCCACCTAAAAATAGAAATAAAATATATTCGAAATTAGTTGATAAAAATATTGGCATTATCGCTGAAAAACCTTTTGATAATAACATAAAGAATGCAATAAAATCATATAAAATAATCAAAAATAAAAAAATCTTTTTTGCGAGCACATATAATTATTTAGGTTATCCGGCTATAATAGAAATAAAAAACTTGATAAAAAAATTAGGTAAGATTAACAATTTTGTATTTGAGATGCCACTACAATCTTCAACATTTTACAAGAACGCAATAAAAAAATGGAGAACTAATGACGGTCAGATCCCAAATTTACATTTAGATTTAGCAAGTCATCTTTTATCTTTGATATATTATTTTTTTAACCGAATGCCCAAGAGTGTTAATAGTTTTGAAACTAATAATAAAAATTATGCAGAGAACGTTTACACCTGGTTAAAATTTGAAAAATTTATTGGTCAATTTTGGTTTTCAAAAAATTCTACAGGAGAAAATAATAAGCTTTCAATAAGAATTTATGGGTCCAAAGGGTCAATTAAATGGAAACATTCACAACCTGAAGAACTAATTTTTTCTGATAACAGAGGAAATAAAAATATTATTAATAGATTGTCACAAAATACAAAATATATTAAAGATAACGATCTATTTACTTATTCTGCTGGACACCCAGGAGGATTTTTAGATGCATTTATTAATATTTATGAAAGCATAGCTAGGGTGTATCATAAGGAGAAATTGGAACCCAACATACTTATAAATTTAAAAAAAAATTTAGATATAATAAAAGTTTTAGATAAGATTCATTTTTCTTCAATTAAAAAAAACTGGCAAAAAGTAATTCTCTAGAAAGTGAAAAAAAAAACATTAATTTATGGAGGAGGAACAATTGGTTCTTTCCTTGCTGCATGTCTATTAAACTCTGACCATAAAATATATTTTTTAACAAGAAAAAAAAATTATGAATATATCAAGAATAATGGATTATCTGTAAAGGTATATAATAATGAAAATTTAGTAAAAAAAATTTTTTTAAAAAATAATAAAGATTTTATAGTAATAAACAATTTAAAAAAACTTAATAAAATATTTTTTGATAATATTTTTATAACAACTAAAATTAATGTGAGTTTAAGTAAAATATTTTTAGATATCGAAAAATTTATTAATAATAATACTATTATAATTACACCGTGCACATCAATTCCGTTTTGGTGGTACAGATGTTTAAAAAAAACATTACAAAAAAAAATTTATAATTCTCTTGGGCCATTATTTAAAAAAAATATAAAAAGAAAAAATTTAGTTGGTATGACTATGTGGTTATCAGGTAAAATTGAAAAACCAGGTTTTGTAAAAATAGCTCATATACAGAGAGGTTTTCCAATTAAAGAAGTATTTCCAGAAAAGAAAAAACGGGTAAATCAATTAAGAAAAGATTTAAAAAAGAATACTAAATCACCCCTAGTGAGAAATATTTTTTCTGAAGTATTCATTAAGTCTGTAAATTCATTAGCATTCAATATGATAGCTTTAAAATATAAACAAAATAATTCGGAATTAAATAAAAATCATAAAGCTAAAAAAGAAACAATTAATATATTAAGAGAAGGTGATAAAATTTTAAAAAATAATAATATCAAGATTTATCAATCGCCAAAATCTAGAGTAATTCAAACACTCAAGAGTAACAAACATACAATGAGTATGCTACATGCATATCAAACTAAAAAAGAAATTGAATTAAAATTTCTATGGCAAAGTTTTGTTGATTTAAAAAAATTTTTAAAATTTAATATGAGGAAAACTGAAATAGTATATAAGTTCATAAAAAAAAATTATGGGATTATTTAATATACTAAAAAAAAATTCTAAAATTTTTTCAAATAAAACTGCACTTGTTATAGATGATATTGAATATTCTTATCATTCACTTTTTGAATTAGTTTTACAAACTATTCAGAATTTTTCTGAGTCAAATTTTAACAAAAATAGTAAAGTAATTATTATTGAGGGCAATTCTTTATCAAGCATATTATCTTTATTTGCATTATCTTATCTAAATTCTACAATAATTCCTGTTGGCAAATATTATTCAAGAAACCACCTTATTGAAATCATTAAAGTTATGGGAGTTAATTCAATTGTAGCTGGGGGAAATGATTGTATTTTTTTAAAAAAAAAAACAACTATTAAGAATATTGTTTGCACAGAATATACAAAAAAATTTAGTTTTTTTTTTAAAAAAAATAAATTAACAAAACCAAAAAGGAAAATTAATATTCACAAAAACTATATTATTACAATGAGTTCGGGCTCCACGAGTAAACCCAAACCTATCGTATTTTCCCAAAAAACAAAAATTATCAGATATAAGCTTTTTAAAAGTCTTTACAAAATAAATTCTAAAGACAACATTATTGTAACAGGACCAATTGATCATTCTTTGGGAATGAGAACTTTATTAGCACCTTTGTTAAGTGGATCAACTTGCGTAGTAATGAACACATTTCAAGTAGAAAAATACTGTGAATTAATTAAGAAATATAAAATTACATTTTCTGTATTAATTGGAAATCAAATATATGAATTAGTAAAAAGTAAGAAAAATTTTAAGAACTTTTATTTAAAAAAAGGATTGGTTTCTACCTCATCTAAATTGGCTTCTATTGTAAAAAGAAAATTTATAGAAAAAAAAATTAATTTGTATGAAATGTATGGTGCTACCGAGATAGGTACAGTCACAAACATAAATATTCTTAAAGAGAAAAAATTTTTATCAAGCGTTGGTAAAAGTTACAATAAATCAATAAAAATTAAAATTTTATCAAAAAATAATAAGTTTTTGAAATATAATTCTGAAGGTGAAATTGTATGTAAAACGCCTGGAAAATTTAGAGGGTACTATAATTTAAAAAAACTAGATAAGGAGTCGTTTTATAAAGGCTATTTTAAAACAGGAGATTTAGGGTTTATTAATAACCAAAAATATTTATTCTATAAATCAAGAATTAATAATACCATTAGAAGAAATGGAATTACAATTTTTCCTGAAGATATTGAAAAAATATTCATAAATAATAAAAATATTAGTGAAGTAGCTGTTGTGGCAAAAGATATAGCTAATAAAACTGTAATATTTTTATTTATAATAAAAAAAAAAGATATTAATGAACATTATATAAAAGACATTTGCTTAAAAAAATTATCTAAATTCCAATTTCCAAATAAGATTTATTTTCTTAAACGTTTCCCAAAAACAAAAGTTGGTAAAATAAATAAAATAAAGTTACTTAGAAATTTTAGACAATTTTTTTAATATTATCGATCTTAACCCTTTCACAGTTTTGAAATTTTTAGATACAGTGTCGGCAGGTTTAAAAGAAATTTTAAACTTATTTTCTATTTCAAAAATAAATTTAATAATTTCAATCGAATCTATGTGGCCAAACGATACATAATCAAAATCATCTATATTTTTTAAATTTTTTTTATCTATTTTTTTAATTTTATTTAATTTTGAAACTATGATTGCAGTTATTTTTTTTTTATTCATAGAAAATTTATAAGTAAATATCAATTAGATAAAAGTTTTTACATAGTAAGAAAAATAAAATCTATATTTCAAAAATTTTTTTCAGTGCATAAATCAAGCCAATTGAGCTATTAGTACTGGTCAGCTGCACGCATTACTGCGCTTCCACACCCAGCCTATCAACGTGGT
>MDTB01215032.1_pt1 | contig 41393 bp, 41 predicted proteins | sample 811161 | NCBI WGS metagenome assembly MDTB01 (sample SAMN05326650, study PRJNA326480) | marine metagenome | isolation source: seawater | place: Mediterranean Sea | collected 2009 | reverse complement strand
AGTAATTTTTTGAGCATTAATTTTAAGTTTGATTAAACAATATATCTAGTATAGCACTCTTTTTATTTATATGAAAATATTAGTCTAAAAGTAAAAATTTAATATTAAAAAAATTTAAAAAGGAGATATTAAATACAATTTATCTAGCATTAAAAAAAACTAAAATAGAATTAAATTATAAACCAAATACTTCTATTCAATCTGGTATAAAAAATTTTTGTAGATTGATTTAATTATTATTATAAAAAAAATATTAATCGTGGCTAAAAAAAAAAAATATGTTATCAGGCTCTATAGTGGAACTGGAAATGAGCTATTTATTTACGCTTTTTATAGATACTTGATATTAAAATTTAATCTAAACGTATATCTTGATACAAAATCAGGAATACTTCAAAAGTATGGGGCTAATCCTGAAGGGACCCTAATAAGTTTAAATAAACTTAATACTAAATATAAAGTTGCTAATGATAAATTTTGTTTTTTAGGATTTTTAGGAAAACTTACACGTTTTTACTATAAATCTATAACTAAAAGTGATTTTTATGTTACTGAAAAATTATTTACTATTAACATTAAACAAATTGTTAATTCAAAAAATTCTTTTAATTATATTGAAGGCTACTTCCAAAATTTAAAATTCATCGAACCTATTAAGAAGTTTTTAATTAAAGAAATTGTACCTAAAAAAAAAAGTGTCTATTTTGAGAGATTGAAAAACAAAATAAATTTCAATAACTCTATATGTATTTGTTATAGAGATTTTGGGACACCTGACTCAAATATTTTTGAAAAGATTGACAGGGTGCTAGATCTTCCATCAAATAAAAAAAAAGATATTTATATTTTCTCAAACAATACAAAAAAATTACTTAAAAAAAGTAAAAAATTATTAAAGAAAAATTTTCAAGAAGTAAAGTTTAATTATCATAAACAAAGTATATATGCACTTGATTTGATGTCGAGTTTTAGAATTTTTGTAATTGGATCAAGCACATTTCATTGGTGGGGTGCTTTTTTGTCAAAAAAAAATAAAAAGATATATTTAACAAATAAAATTCATAAATCTTTAAAATTGAGAAATATGAAACTTATTTAATTTTAGAATAAAAGTTATTAATCTCATTAGAAATATTTTTTATATCTTTATTTTTCAAATTTAGACTTGATGGTAACCATAAACCACTTTTACAAATTTTTTCACAATTTTTTAATTTGAATTTATTCTTATAAATTTTCTGGGAACTAATAGAAGGATAAACTTTTCTAGTCATAATATTTTTTGATTTTAAGTATTTAATTAAGTTTTCTCGATTATTAACATAGATATCCACAAACCATGGTGTTTCAATTTTATTGAATATGTAGAATTTTATGTTTTTGTTTTTCTTTAAATTTTCGTAATAACTTTTAAATATTTCTCTCTTTTTTTTAATTTTTGATTTGATATTTTTTAACTGAGCATTGCATAATACTGCCTGCATATCTGTAATTTTAAAATTAAACCCAACATAATTATGAATATCATTCCCCGAGTTATTTCTTCCAAAATTTTTATACCTTTCTAATTTTTTTTTTAAACTAGAAGAATCTGTTAGCACACACCCTCCCTGTCCCATAGTAATTATTTTAGGCATACTAAAAGACATTGATGCTGCAATACCAAAATTACCATGATGTTTCTTTTTGAAGTAACTACCAAGCGAATGAGCAGAGTCTTCAATTAAGTAAATTTTATTTGATTTACAAATATTTCTTATTTTTTCAATTTCACCTGATCTACCGTTTAAAGTAACATAAATAACTGCTTTTGTTTTTTTATTTATTTTTCTTTTTAAATCATCTGGACACATACAAAGATTATTTTTTTCAATGTCACATAAAATTGTTTTTGCGTTAATAAAACTAGCGGCATTTGCAGTTGCTATCATTGTATAACCTGGAACAATCACTTCATCATTATTACCGATTCCTAAACAATGCAATACAGCCGACATAGTTATTGTTCCATTTGGAAATGTAACACAATACTTTCTTCCTATGAAACGTGCTAAGTTTTTTTCAAAAAATTTTGTTTGTTTATGTTCAGTAATCCATCCACCAGAGTTTAGGTAGTTTTTGACTTCGCCTAATTCTTTCTTTGTGAAACCTGGCTCTATTTGATTAATTATTTTTTGCATTCTAAATTGATACTAATTTGCAATCCTTCCCTTTTTTTCATGTGAGGAAAAAAAGCTTGAGAGTGATCATCATATTTAGAGTGAAAGGTTTTGCTCCAATCATAATTTTTTATGTTTTTAAATCCCACTAATTTTAATAACTTTGAAAGCATTTTTTGGTCGTATACACATTTATGGTAAACTTTTTTTGTTGTTCTACCAATATTCATTTTTCCAAATAATGGACCCATTATTTTTTTTATATCTTTCGTATTTTTATATACTCTAATTAAAGAATTAAAGTTTGGAACAGATATTCTTAAAATACCTTTGGTTTTGAGTTTATTTCTCCATTTTTTAAGTACTTTAAAACCATCTTCGTAATCAAAGTATTCTAAAACATGCGAAGCATAAATGTAATCTACAGAGTTGTTTGGAATAAAGCTGAGATCATCAACTTCTTCTTTAAAATGAATATGTTTATAATTTGCCAAATCTATATTAATAAAATTTTTAAAATTTCTTTTACCACAGCCTAAATGCAAATTTATTTTTTTTAAATTTTTAGATATTTTTAAATATTTTTTTTTCTTTTTATCCATGCAACAGTCTCTTTTAAACCAATATCAAGATTATAAATAGGTTTGTAATTTAAAATAGTTTTCACATCTTTTGAACCACAGAACCTTTGTGTTCGATCTTTAATTTTATTTAAAAAAACTATTTTCCCTTTAAAATTCATAATATTACTTATTTTGTCAACAAGTTGTCCTATAGATATTTTTTCACCACTTCCAACAGTTATAAAGTTTTGTTTTTCTTTAGTTACTAATGCTAAGAGAATTATAAAAGCCAAATCTTTTACATTGATAAATTCTCTAACTGCAGCCCTTCCTCCAAAAAATGTTATTTTTTTATAATTATTAAATTTAAATATGGTAGATGGAATAATGTGTGAATTTTTTATATCCTCAAGATTCTCACCAACTCCGTAAGTGTTTGCTGAAATTAATATTTTAGAATCAAACTTATACTGCTTTTTATATAATTTTGATAAAATAAGTAATGTTCTTTTAACCCAACCTATTCCTAAAAAAATTTCTGGCGGAAGATCAAAAAAAATCTTTTCTTTTTTAAGTAATCCATTTATTTTTTTTGAATAAACATGAAGATTTGCTAGAGATACAAGCCTTTTGATTTTTTTGTCTTTAGAAGCTTCAAATACATTTATATCTTTCTTAAGAGCTATATAAAACTGTGATGCTGGAAAACTAGAAGTGTATCCAATCCCTCCAGTAGCTGAAGATAAATGAATAATAAAATCTACACTATTTAATTTCTTTTTTAGACTTGTTAAAGAATAGTCAGTATTTTTTCTGTTTAATAATACAATTTTTTTATTGGTTAAATTGTTTTCACTAATTATTTTCACAACATGACTAGCTATAAAACCATTGCTACCAGTAATGGCTATTTTTTTGTTACTTAATTTTTTTCTTAAATGAAAAATAAGATTTTTTGGAAACATTATTTTTTAAGTTTTTTTGCAATTTTTTTTGCTTGGTCTAGAGTTAAGTTAAATTTTGCAAGATCACTTTCTAACATCATCCTACATAAGTCATCAAAAGAATGATCAGGTTTCCATCCCAATATCTTCTTTGCTTTAGTGGAATCTCCTTGTAAACTTTCTACTTCTGTTTTTCTCATATATTTTGGTGTATTTGCTCTAACAAAGTTTTCCCAATTTAAATCAAGTATAGAAAAAACTGTTTCTAAAAATTCTTTTATACTTCTATTTTCTCCTGTTGAAATAACAAAATCGTCAGGTTTATCATGTTGAAGAATCATCCACATTGCCTTTACATAATCTCCTGCAAATCCCCAATCTCTTCTTGTATCTACATTTCCAAGATAAATTTTCTTCTCTTTACCAGCAATTATTTTAGCAACGTTAAATGTAATTTTTCTTGTAACAAAATTAAGTCCTCTTCTGGGAGATTCATGATTAAATAAAATTCCATTTGAGCAAAACATTTTATTTGCATTTCGGAAATATTTTGTGGTGTGGTATGCTGCAACTTTGGAAATTCCATAAGGACTCTGGGGTAAAAATGTTGTTTTTTCATTTTGAGGAGGTGGTGATGCTCCAAACATCTCGCTTGATGATGCTTGATAATATCTACATCTTGGAGCAATTTCTTTTAATATATCTAAAACTCTATAGGCGCCAAGTGAGTTGATATTTAAAACTGACTCAGCGGTATAAAAACTTACTCCAACATGGCTCATTGCACCTAAATTATAAAATTCATCTGGCTTAACTTCTTGAATAATATTTCTTAAACTTGAAGTATCAGTTAAGTCTGCATAATGAGTATTAAAAATTCCCTTTTTTTCGTATTCATTGTTTAGATGGTCAATTCTCTCTGTATTAAAAACACTAGATCTACGCATTAAACCGTGAACCTCATAATTTTTAGAAATTAGTAATTCAGATAGATAAGACCCATCTTGTCCAGTAACACCTGAAATTATAGCTTTTTTCATATAAGATATCTTTAGTTTATAAATTTAAAATAACAATAAATAAATGATCAAAATAATTCATGTTATAAAAAAAATTAAAAAAATTTTTTTTAAAAACACTCAAACTAAAGAATATTTACAATTTATTGAGGATGGTGGTGATAGAATAATTTTTGAAAACATTAAATTAAACATTAATTCCGTAATTATAGATGGTGGAGGTTTTAATGGTGAATTTACAGACGAAATAATAAAAAAAAAATTCCAAAAAGTATATATTTACGAACCAGACAAAATATTTTTTGAATATTTAAAGAAAAAGTATGAGTTTAAAGAGAATATTGAGATTTTGAATTATGCTTTATTTAATAAAAAACAAAATATCATCTTGTCTGAAAATTCTAATGCATCTTCAATAATGGAAAATAGTAAGGTTGGAAGCATGGTTGAGGCAGTAGATATTTTAGATGAATTTAAAAAATATAAAAATATTGACTTACTAAAATTAAATATTGAGGGAGCAGAATATGAAGTAATTTCAAGACTATTAAAAACTCAAGAGTTGACCAAAATTAAATATTTGTTAGTTCAATTTCATAGAGAGCACGATTTGAACGGAACAAAATTTGAGAAAATATTTTTTGAAATTTCAAAAAATTACAATGTTATATTTAATTATAAATATGTTTGGTCCTTATTTATAAGAAAGTAAGTTTTTGCTTAAGTCTAAATATTAACTTTAGAAAATAAATAATTATATAAGAAAATTTGTAATATTTTTTTAAAATCTTAAAATCCTCAAACATTTTAATTTTAAAATTCTTCATTAGAGATGATTTTCCACCAGTTCTCATTTTAATAAAAAATCTAGATAAATATTTACCCTTATATTTAGTAAATAATTTAATTAGAAAATCATAGTCAGAAGAAATATTAAAAGCAGTATCATACTTAAATTTTTTAAAGATTTTTTTCTTTATAAAAAACGTTGTATGTGCTGGAAGATTTATTTCAAAAAATTTTTCATTACCTATTTGTTTTGATTTCCATTTTCTTATAGTTTTTTTGGTATCAAATCTTTTAATAATATTACAATTACCATAAATAAAATCTATTTTATTTTTGTTAAAAGTTGAATTTATAATATAAAATAAATTTTTTGATATAATTTGATCATCCGAATGAAGCAAGTATATAATCTCTCCTTTAGATTTCTTAATGCCTAAATTAATACATTTGTAGATATTTTTTGAATTGAATTTTATGATCTTTTTTTTTTTTCTTTTTAAAAAATTCTCTGTTTGATCATTAGAATTGGATAAGATAAATATATGCTCATAATTTTTAAAAGATTGTTTTTCAACAGATTTGATATTTTGAGTTAAATGAGGCATGCTATTTTTACAACATGTAATTACAGAAAATTTTATATTTTTTTTCATAGAATTTGTTTAAACACTTAAGATAAATAAATGATATCAAAATTATATTCTTTTTTAGATAAAAAAACAAAAATACAGATTTTGTTGATTCAAATAATATTTATTATTTCAACTTTTTTTGAATTTTTGAATTTGAACTTATTTTTAGCTTTTTTAATTTCAATATTTTCTAAAGAAAAATCAGAAGTATCTATTTTTTTATTTGATTACATTGATTTTAATTTGTTAAATCATTTTAGCTCTTCAGAAATTGGAATATTTCTACTAATTGTCTTCTTCTGTAGTAGTTTTCTAATATTATTTTCTAATTATATTACTTTTTATTTTAGTCACTATTTAAAAGCAAAAATCACAAATATTTATTTCAAAAGAACACTCAAGGCTAATTATTTTTATGTCTTAGAAAAAGGAACTCCAGGTGTAATTCACGATATTAATAATGAAATACCAAAAATTTCAGATGGTATAATATTGCCCATATTAAGAATAATTAATAAAGTTTTCTTATTATCTGCAATTTTATTTTTTTTATTTACAAATTTTTTTTCAATTACTTTAAAGTTGTTGTTAATTTCAATTATCATGATTATTTTTTTTTATATTGTCTTAAAAAAATATTTTTATGATTTTGGAATTAAAGTGTCTAAATCTCAAAATTTTGTTGTTAAATTAATAAGTGAAACTTTTAACAATTTCTATTCAATAAGAATTTATAATTTAGATAATTTTTTTATTGATAAAGTATTTTTAAATATAAAAATATTTGCGAAGTATCAGTCTTTAGGTTTCTTATTTGGAGGAATACCGAAATTCTTCTTTGAACTATTGTCAATAACAATAGTTACTTTTGTCTTCATATATTTTTCAAGTTTAAAAGAAACAGATATATCTAGTATCATACCTGAAATTGGCACTTTCGCATTTGTTGGATATAGACTTTTACCAATTTTTCAAGAACTTTTTTCAAGTTTAAGTATGATTAAAAATAATCAATATGCATCCAATAAAGTTTTAAATAAATATTTAATTTCAAATGAAAATAACTCAAAAAGAAAAAAAATTTCTTTAAATAATAAAATTAATAAGATTGAAATGAAAAATTTAACATTTAAATATCCTAAAAGTAAAAATTTTATCTTTAAAAATTTTTCTAGTTCATTTTTAAAAGGCAAAATCACAGTTGTGACTGGAAAAAGTGGAGTTGGTAAAACAACTTTAATAAATATTTTAAATGGTTTAATAGTTCCTGAAAAAGTTAACTTTAAGTTGAATAATAAAAAAATAAATAATAGTGAATATTATAACATAGTTTCCAATTCAGTTTCATATAATACTCAACGTCCAAATTTGTTTGATACATCTATAGAGCAAAATATAACATTAGACTTTTATAAAAAGAATACCAATAAAGAAACACTAAAAAATTCAATAAAAAATGCGTCACTTGAAGATTTAAATTTAAGATCAATTTTTAAAGAAAATCTTGGCTCATCAGGTTATAAATTGAGTGGGGGCCAAATCCAAAGAATATTAATTGCAAGAGCTTTATATCATGAGAAAAAGGTATTAATATTTGATGAACCAACTAATTTTTTGGATGAAAAAAATAAAATTAAAATATTGAGAAGTATTAAAAAAATTAAGAATGATAAGATTATAATTATATTATCTCATGACAAAGATGTCTTAAAAATTTCAGATCAAACTATCAATTTAAAAAATTAAATTTTTTATTATAATAAGGCTTAAACATATTTAAAATTTCATATAAAAAAACTGGCATAACATGAAGCATAATCCTATTCGTCGAATCGCCAAAACCATCTCTTAAATTAATATCTGTAAAATTTATAATTAAAATAATTGAGAAAATATAGATAATACCAAAGTGAAAATAGTAGCTTTCTATTTTATTAGTTAAAATCCTAAAGATTGTATATCCAAAAATTATATACCATGTAATACCCCAACCTAAACTATTGAATAACATATTTTCTGTAAAAAGTAATATCCTCTCATTATCTATTAATGCCATTAATAAAAATATTGCTAGTGCAAATCTATAAAAAAATTTTATATTGCTTTCATTTTTTATTATTTTGAAATTATTGAAAAAAATAATTTTGACTAAAAAAATAATCAAAAAACTATAAATTATAAGAAGGTTTGCTTGATTAAAATACAATGAATACGAATTAAGATTAAAATTAATTATTATTATTTTAAATCCACATGCTAAAATAGAATAAAGCATTATTTTTTTGCTAAATTTCCTTTTATGTAATGCTAGAAAATCTAAAAATAAAATTATTAGTATAATGATAAAAGTTTCGGTTCTTAAGAAAATTAATGATATTATCATTATTATATATAATGTTTCGCTCATTATAATTTCTTTACTTCTGTAAAGTATAAGGAATACTGTTGTGGCTACAATTAGGTGACTATTTAAGTAAAAAATATGTTGAATAAAATTCCTAGAAAAAAAAAATAAAGTAATTAAAGTCCAAAAAATAACCTTTTTTTTATTAATATAAAATCTTTTATTCGGATCTTGAATTATTAAAAATATTAGGGAAAATCCAATAAGGGGAAATATATTTAAAAGAAAATTTTCATTAAAGTAGTCATAAATATAAATCAAATATATTATAGAAGTAAAATTATCAGACAAATAGTTCTGAAATAAATTATTTTTAACTAAAAAGTCGTATTCTTTAGCAATTTGAGTGTACAGCAAGGAGTCATATGTAATTACGGTATATGGCAAAGAGTTAAAAATAATTAAATTTATAAAGAAAATAAAAAAAAAATATTTATTAAAAATATCTTTCTTAATAAAAAAAAATATAACAACAGAATAAAAAGTAATTAAATAAAATAAATTTATTGAGAAATTTAGAATGATGTTAGCAACTGATAGGAAAGTGATAAATGCAGTAATTCCAAAAAAAATATTTATAGAGTTCTTAATTATTAAATTACCCTTAATATATTTTGAGGTTATAATACCGCCTGTTAAGTAAAAATATAAAAAAAATAAATTTGAGGTTAAAATATTTTCAAAACTAATAAGGTTCATTATAGCAAGTTAAAATAAGATTTTTTTGATTATTATAAATAATAAGATTCGTTGAATTGTCACAATCATAAATCATGATATTTTCTATAAATATTTCAGACACAAACCTATTTAAAGAAATCTCTTTTAATAATTTTTTATTTGTTTTTATTGAATTAATATTCAAAATATTTTCTTTCATGATCATACAATTTTTCGTCTGGTTGCAATAATAATTTAGAGATGTCTTATAACCCCAATTAATTTTCTTATTTTGTAGAATATATATTTCTTTAAAAATTTTATTATTATGAACAAATTCTTTAAGGATACCTAACACAATAATATCCCTATTTTTATTTAGTATTATTTTATCTATTTGAGTAAACTTACTTTTAAATTCCTTAGAAATTAACCAAGAGTCTATGCCAACTTCGTCTCTATTAAAAATTATACTAGAGCTAATAAATATGAAAATAATACAAAATATAGAATAAAACTTAAATAAATTTTTCCAATTACTCACTATTTTCTTCTATTCACAATCATTTCTACAATAAAAGATAACATCGCCATATTTATTGATATAAAAAGAAATAAGAGAGTTTTGTCAGTCAAATTCAAATTAATTATATCATAAATTAATGATACGAAAAATCCTAAAGCAAAAATTATGTTTATAGGTAATAAAATTTTAAAAGGTTTAAAATAGAATGTTAAATATAAAATTAATTTTAAAAATCTGAAAAAATCATAAGCCTTAATTTTTGATTTACCAATACGAGGCAAATAATTTATCTCATGATTTACTACTTTTTTACTGCTAAGTTTCATTAATATAGTTAGTGTTGTAGTTAATGAGAAACCATCTGGATATAGATTTATATCCTCCATTAAGAATTTTTTCTTAAATATTCTGAGACCTGAATTAAAATCAGGTATATTTTCATTGGTAAGTTTATTAACTACTTTTCCAACTAATGACCTACCGAAATTTTTTATAATTGAATTAGAGCTTTTACTAAAATCTCTTTTTCCAATAACCATATCAGCATTTTCTAAATTAAAAATTTCAAACATTTTTAAAATCTCTTCTACTGGATATGTTCCATCACAATCACATATGGCAATGCTGTTGTTTTTTGCAATTTTAAGCCCCTCTTTAATAGAGAAACCATATCCTCTATTTATCTCGTTTTTAATTATTTTAGCATCAACATAAGAGCAATTTTCACTTAAATAATTATATGACCTGTCGGTTGAACAATCATCTATTAAGATTATTTCAATATCTTTTTTGATTTTTTTAATGTCTTTTAATTTTTCAAAAAGATTTTTAATACTTTTTTCTTCGTTATAAACTGGAATTATTAAACTAAAGCTCATTAGATTAGTATCTTACTTAAAGTAAAAAATTTTAAAAAAAAAGAAATAATTAATACTATAAATATAATCACCAAAAAATGTACATTTAGCTGATTATTTAATACAAAAAACAGAAGGTATTCAATTGTTCTAAAAAATAAGGATGTAAGTGTATATTTTAAAAAATTGTACCTGTTTTGTTTAGCTTTAAAAACAAAGTAAGTAATTATAAAAAAATTTAAAATGAATGTTATTATCAATGCAATTAATGTTGATAAGTTCTCACTTAACATTAAAAAAGAGTTGAATACAAATGATAAAAAAATTATTAAAGATAATGAAATTAGGCCGGTTCCAAAAAATTTAATTATCTTAAACATTTTATGGATAAAATTAAGTATTTTTTTATATTATTTATAACTACTTTTATATTAATTGAATTATTTGCATTTGCTACATCAAAATTTAATCTCCTTTATTACGCAAGTACGCCTGAAGTGTACAGATCAGTGAAAGAAGATTATGAAATTAGAACTGAAAAAGAATTATGGGGAGCGTGGAAAAAAAATAATTCTGTATCATATCTTAAAAGAAGTTGCTTTAATGTAAAATATGAAACCAATAATTATGGAGCAAGAGATAAGGATTTTGAAATTGTAAAAAAAAATAAAAGAGCAGTTATTTTAGGTGACTCTTTTTTAGAGGGATGGGGTGTTGAATATGAAAAAATGCTGCAAACAAAACTTGAGAAAAATTTAGATATCGAATTTTACAATTTTGGATCTGCAGGCGATTTTGGACCTGTACAATACTATCTTATCCACAAACACTTAGCAAAAAAATTTGAGCATGATGAGTTATTTATTTTTTTAACTCCAAACAATGACTTTACCGATAACAACTATCAAAAATGGAAAAATATTAAAAGTTATTTTGCTTCAGGTTCAGAACGGTATCGCCCATATTACTTAAAAATTGATAATCAAAATTATACTCATTTTTATCCACAAAATGCTGTTAAAAGAGAATATTTTTTATCCGCATCAGGTGGTATATTAAATGAATTAAAAAATTTTTTAAGAAAGTATTTTTGGACATATAATGCTTATGTAAGTTTTAAACATTATTTAATATCTAAAAATATCCAAGAAAACTCTAATCAAACTTTTAAACTTTCAGGGTATTCTGGTTATCAAGATCCAAGTATAGAGGAACAAAAAGCTTTAGTATATTTTGTTAAAAAAATTATAAACGAAAGTAATGCAAAAAAAATATATGTGATTTTGATTCCAAGACTTTCTGAAATTAAAAGATTGAAAAAACAAAATAAAAAATTAAACGTGTTTTGGTATAATAATCTTAAAAATTTAACAAAAGATAATAACATTTTTTTTTTAGATTTGATGAAGTATTCTATAAATTTAGAAAACCCTGATAAATTATATATCTGGTGTGATGGTCATCTATCTGATCTAGGAAATGAATTTTTTGCTAATAAAATTTCAGACTTTTATAATAGTAAAAAAAAGGTAATTTCAATTAATGAATAAATATAAAAAAGCATATCAAGACTTAAAGCTTGTAATTTTAGCTGGGGGTCTTGGTAGCAGACTGTCAGAGGAAACTGTTATAAAACCTAAACCATTAGTAGAAATTGCTGGTGAACCGATAATATTACACCTTATGAGGTACTACTCTTATTATGGAGTAAGAAAATTTATAATATGTCTTGGATATAAGGGAAATATGATAAGAGAATTTTTTATAAATAGATATTTGCCAAAATCAAATTTTAAAATTGATTTAATTAATTCATCCAAAGTAACTTTTCAAAATAAGATAAATGAAAATTGGAGCATCGAATTTATTAACACAGGGAAAGATTCTTTGACTGGTAAAAGATTAAAAATAATTGAGCCACATATTGATGAAAATTTTTTATTTACCTATGGGGATGGCTTGTCTGATATTCCAATTGATAAGACAATTAATATGTTTTTTAGAAGTAAATGTTTAGGATTATTATCCTCAGTAAAAATTGATCCGAAGTTTGGGATTATTAATTTTGGACATAATAATTTCATAAACTCCTTCGAGGAAAAAAAATCTAAACAAGAAACATGGATTAATGCTGGGTTTGGCATCTTTAATAAAAAAGCATTAAGGTATGTCTCAAATAACGAAAATATTGCTTTCGAAGGAAGGCCACTATCCAATTTGGCTAAAAATAAAAAACTTATAACTTTTAAACACAAGGGTTTTTGGAAATGTATGGACACTTTGAGAGACAAACTTGAATTTGAAGAAATCTTCAAATCAAATCCAAAGTGGATAAAAAAAAAATGAGAGTATTATTTACTGGTAGCTCCTCGTTTACTGGATATTATTTTTTAAAGGAAATAAACAAACAAAAAATTAAAACTTTCGCAATTTTTTCACGTAATATTTCTTCCTATAAAAAAAATTATCAAAAAGAAATTCTTAAATCTGAATTAAAATATATTAAACCAAGGTTAAATATTAAATTTGGTTCACCTAAATATTTAAAGTTAATCCAAAATGAAAAAATAGACACAATATGTTTTCATCATTTTATAGTTGGAAATTTGGATAAGGAATATAAATTTAGAGTAAACTTAAAAAAAATTTTAAAAAATTTAGAAGAGGTAATTTATTATTTATCTTTAAACGGCAAAACAACTATTCTGTATACTTCTTCTGTCTATCAGAGAATATCTACAAAGAATTCTTATATAAATGATCAATCTCGAATCAATTATGGTTTTACAAAACAAATATTATTTCAAATTTTAAAGTATTTCTGTAAAAAAAATAAAATAAATTTGATTGATTTTGAATTGCAAAACCCTATTGGCCAATTTGAGAAAGAAAATAGCCTACCTTTTTATATAGCTTCCTCTTTCTTCAAAAAATCTAAAACAAATTTAAATCATCCTTCAAGAATATTTAAATATCAATTTATAGATAAGATTTCAAAAGATTATGTAAAAGTTTTAATAAATAAAAAAAAATACCAATCAAAATATAAAAAAAATACTGTATTAGAGTTTAAAAAGATTTTATTTAATAATTTTACTAAAGTTTCTAAACAGAAAACAAAAAATTCTTTTTGGAATTCATATTATAAATATTATAGAAAATTACATGCAGTTAATAAAAACTAAAATAAAGAATTGTTTCAAATTAAAAATTAACAAATTTCTAGATAAGAGAGGGGAATTTGTGAAATTATTTTCAAAGCATACATTTACAAATTTTAAACTTAAAGGGCAAATAAAACAAATTAATATTTGCACTTTCAATAAAAAAAATATTTTAAGAGGATTTCATTATCAAATAAAACCTAAAGAAGAAAAAAAGATTGTTTTTTGTATTAAAGGCTCATGCAAAATCCATGTAATAGATTTAAGAAAAAAATCAAAGACATTTAAAAATAATATATCAATAAAGCTATCACAAAATGACAAATATTCTGTTTTAATACCAAATAGCTGTGCGAACGCTTTTCAATCATTAGAAAAAAATTCTATTATAATATATTATTCAACTAATGAGTATTATCCAGATTATGAAAAAAAAATAAAATTTAATTCTGGTTTGGTTAATATAAAATTTCCTAAAAACTTAATATTATCTGACAAGGATAGCTAACCAATGAAAAAAATTTTAATTTCAAAACCAAATATTGATCACAATGATTTGATTTCAATTAATACTGCAGTGGTAGATGGTTGGGGTAAAAATTATATGTATTATAATAATAAATTTGAAAGAACTTTTAAAAAATTTATTGGAAGTAAATATTCTATAGCTACTTCAAGCTGCACAGGTGCAACTCATATTGTTTTAAAAGCAATGAATTTAAAAAAAAATGACGAAGTTATTCTGCCAGATATTACTTGGTTTAGTTGCGCAAGTGTAATTGATTATCTTGGGGCTAAACCCATTTTTGTAGATATTGATCCTGACACACTTTGCATAGATCCAAAAGAAATCGAAAGAAAAATAACAAAAAAAACTAAGGCAATTCTAATGGTTCATTTGTATGGGGCAGTATGTGATATTCAAAGAATAAATAAAATAGCAAAAAAAAATAAAATTTTCCTTATTGAAGATTGTGCAGAAAGTTTAGGGTCTAAATATAAAAATAAATTGACTGGAACCTTTGGTGATGTCTCAGTATTTTCATTTCATGGAAGTAAAACAATTACAACTGGAGGGGAAGGGGGTGCTATCACCACAAATAACAAAACTTTATATAAAAAAATGTTTAAAATTTCAAATCACGGAAAAAATTCAAAAAAAGTTTTTTTTCAAGATGAAGTAGGTTTTAAATATAAAATGTCTACAATTCAATGTGCTATGGGTATAAGCCAAATTAAAAAAGTAAATAAATTAAATATAAAAAAAAACCATATATACAATTATTATAAGAAAAGACTTAATAGATTACCAATATCTTTCCAGGTGTCTAACAAATATAGCAAACCTTGTTATTGGATGCCAACATTTTATTTAAATCATCCAAAATTCAATAGGAATGACTTAATAAATTATATGTCAAAAAAAAATGTTACACTAAGACCATGTTTCTATCCTCTTCATAAATTTAAATTTTATAAATCTAAATTTAAATCTTCTGAGTATAAATATTCAAATTTAATTTCTAAAAATGGAGTAAACTTACCTTCTTACTATGAATTAGATTATCAATCACTTGATTATGTGATTAATGAAATTTTTAATTATTTCCGAATTAAAAAAATTAATTAATGATCACTATATGTTATCCTGTATTTAATGGAGAAAAGTTAATCAAAAAAGCAATTCAAAACACAATTAATCAAATTGAAAAAAATCAAATAAAAGCAAAAATTTTAATTTCTAATAATTGTTCAGATGATAATACTTTAATAATATGTGAAGAATTTCAAAAAAAATATCCCTACGTAAAAATTTTTAATCAAAAAAAAAAATTATCTCTTAATCAAAATCATAACTTTTTATTAGATAAAATTGATACAAAATATTTTGTATTTCATAGCCACGATGACGTAAGGTTAGAAGGTTTTTATTATCAATGTTTGGATATATTAGAAAAAATGCCTCATATTGTTCTTTGTTATAGTCATGCTAATTATGTTGATGAAACTTCAAATGAGATATATCGGGAAGAAAAATGCCAAGATATGGGACAAGGCAATGATCTAAATAAAAGATTTTTAAATACAATTAAAAATCTTGAAACATGCGTATTTCACGGTGTTTATAGAGCTGAAGCAGTAAAAAAAATTGGTTACCTTGAGGATTTTTTAGGCTCAGATCACTTTTTCATTAATAAATTATCTTGTATAGGAAATTTCTATGAAATTAAAAAAAAATTAATGATAATGAATGAGCCAATTTCAAAATGGCACGACGGGTCTGTAGAAGAAAAAATTAAAAAAAATAAAAGTGATAAAACATTTATTTTTCCATTTTTAAAAATATTTTTTTATAGTTTAAATTTTGCTTTTAAAAAGCAGAAAAATATTGTTAATAATTTTCTATTATCTATTAATTCTACTATTTATTTTTTTATATTTTTTAAAAATGATATTAATTTTTTGTTTAAAAATATTAAGAAACTTATTAAATGAGTTCGATAAGAATAATACCCAGAATAGATATAAAAGGGGAAAAACTAGTTAAAACAATTAGATTGGAAGGTGTAAAATCTCTAGGCGATCCAATCGAATTTACAAAAAAATATTATATGAATGGAGCTGATGAGATTTTACTCAACGACGTGGTTGCAAGTTTATATGAAAGAAATTCTTTAAACTATGTTATAGAAAATATAGCTTCTAATATGTTTATTCCCATAACTGTTTCAGGAGGAGTGAGGTCTGTGGAGGATGTGGAAAAAGTATTGAAATCTGGTGCAGACAAAGTAGGTATAAATACTGCTGCTTGTAATAACCCAAATTTAATTGATCAAGTTAGCAAAACCTTTGGTTCATCATGCATGGTTCTACAAGTAGATGCGAAAAAAATATCAAAAAATAAATGGGAACCTTATATTAATGGTGGAAGAGACAGAACCTATAAAGATCTGGTAGAATGGATCAAAGAATGTGATTATAGAGGTATTGGTGAAATTTTTTTAACTTCAATTGATAATGAAGGAACAGGAAAAGGTTTTGATGTTGAATTGATTGAAACCGTTGTTAAAAATAGTAGCGTGCCAATTATAATTTCTGGAGGATTAGGAAATTACAAAGATTTAGACTTCTTAAATGGTATGAGTGGAATATCTGGAATTGCAATATCAAATTTTCTTCATATTAAACATGAAAGTATAAAATCTATTAAAGATTACATAAATAATATAGTTTAATGATAGGAATAGTAGATTACGGTGCTGGAAATATATTTAGTATTTCTAATGCATTGAAAAAAAATCAAATCAAAAATAAAATTATTTACAATGAAAAGGATTTTAAAAATTGTAGAAAATTAATCATTCCAGGAGTTGGAGCTTTTTCCTCAGCAATAGATAAATTGAAAAGTAAGAATTTTTTTGAGGTTATTCAAGAGCACCAAAAAAAAGGATACCAGATTATTGGTATTTGTTTAGGTATGCAGATATTGTATTCTGAAGGAAGTGAAAATGGTATTCATCGAAAGGGATTTAATTTTATTGAAGGTAATGTTGAGAAACTTCAACCTAATTTAGATGATGAGGATAGTTTTAGATTACCACATATCGGATGGTCAAATATTAGTATAACTAAGAAATTTCAGCCCTATTTTAAAAATTGCAATTCAGAGAAATTTTATTTTGTTCATTCATATGGGTGTATTACTAAAGATAAAAAAACAGAAGTAATTGCAAGTTGTAGTTATGGTAAAACTAAATTTGATTGTTTTGTTAAAAAAGATAATGTATATGGTATCCAATTTCATCCTGAGAGAAGTGGTCTATCAGGATTAAATCTTTTAAATAATATATTAGAATAAATGCCCAAAACAAAATTTGGATTACCTGAAGAAATAATTTTTTGTAAAAGATGTGTTATATCTAACCAAAGACCAGTAACTGCACTTGAAACAAAACATAAGTCTAGTAATCAAAAAAAAACAACAGCAATAGGTGATGATGGAATTTGTGATGCATGTCGTTGGTCAGATTATAAAAAAACACAAATTGATTGGACTAAAAAAGAAGATGAACTTTTAATTCTTTTGGATAAACATAGAAGTAAAAAAGGAGAATACGATGTAGTTGTACCTGCTAGTGGTGGAAAAGACTCATGTTATGTTGCTCATATTTTAAAATATAAATACGGAATGAATCCCATTACAGTAACTTGGGCCCCACATATTTACACTGATATTGGCTGGAAAAATTTTTATTCTATGATTAATTCAGGTTTTGACAATATTCTTATAACCCCGAATAGCTCTGTTCATAAAAAATTAACTAAGTTAGCTTTTCTAAATCTTGGACATCCTTTTCAACCATTTATTGTTGGGCAAAGATTGGTAGGACCTAGAACAGCAATAGAAAAGAAAATTCCTTTAGTATTTTATGGAGAAAATGTTGCAGAATACGGAAATCCATTAAAAGATAACTACTCTCCTCTAATGGATGTAAATTTAATTACTGCATTTAATGTAAACAATCATGAAAATTTTTTATCTGGTGTTAAAATTAAAAATTTGCTTGATGATCATAAAATTGATCAAAAAGATTTAAAAATTTATTCTTCTCCAACACAAAAAGAAATAAATGAAATTGGATTAGAGGTACATTATATGAGTTACTATAGATATTGGTCCCCCCAAGAAAATTTTTATTATGCAAGTCAAAATACTAATTTTGAAGTTGCCCAAGAAAGAACACCTGGAAGTTATTCTAAATATAGTGGGTTGGATGATAAATTAGAATGTTTCCATTTTTATATGATGATGATTAAATTTGGTATGGGTAGAGCGACCTGGGATGCCGCTCAAGAGATAAGAGATGGAAAAATTTCAAGAGAGGAAGGTGTTATGTTGGTAAATAAATATGATACAGAATTTCCTGATAGATATTTTGAAGAATTTTTAGATTATATTTCTATAGATAAAGAAACTTTTTTTAAAACAATTGATAGTTTAAGATCTGAAAATTTGTGGATCAGAAAGTCTAATAATTGGGAACTAAGAAAACCAGTTTATAATTTTTGATAGATATTTGAATATCTTTTTCCAATAATTTCAATTTTATATTTTTGACTTTTATTCATACATCTTTTCCAAATTAACTTTCTTTTTTTATTTTTAAAATAGTTTATACCTTTCACATAATCAGAGAATTTTTGGTTTTCTACTAAAAATCCATCAGATTTATGTGATATTATATCTTTTGCACCAAAAGCTTTATTTGCAACAACAGGCACACCATTTGAAAGAGATTCTACTATTAATTTACCAAAACTTTCATAATAAGATGGAAATATAAATAAGTTAGAGTCTGTAAAGACTTTTCTCATTTTAATTTCAGAGCTTATATATCCCAGATATTTAACTTTACTTTTATTTTTAAATAAATCTAAATATTTTTTAGTTTTACCGAAAATTATAAAATTAATATTTTGATTGGCAAATTTTTCTATAAGTTTAATTATTATATTTGTTCCCTTCCACTCTTGATCAAGATTTTGGGCTCCAAATAATATAGTAAAATTATTTTTTTTATTTGTGTTTATTTTATTAAATTTAATTTTATTATATTTAATTGCGTTAGGAATAATTTCAGATTTTTTGAAAATCTTCAAAATTGAATTTTTTTGCATCTTTTTGAAGTCAGAACATGGGAATACCAATGTAGTATCTTTAATTTTTTTATAAATTCGTTTTTTATTTAAAAAATTGTAATAAGATAAGTCTTTATCAAAATTTCCAGCTAAATGAGTACAGTTATAGCATTGCTTTTTAAATTTATTGCAACTTACTGGAACATTACAACCACCAGTAAATGCCCAAAAATCTCTGATTGTCCAAATGATTTTTTGATTTAAATTTAATATTTTTTCTAAGTTTATTGTTCTTGGCATCCAATGAAAATGAATTATATCAGGATTAGTTTTGTTGATAATTTTTTCCAAACCAGAGTCTATAAAATTATTAAAAAATGCAAAACTTTGATTTTTTTTAAAAAAACGAACCAATAATGAATTTAATTTACTTAAAAAAAAAAATTTTATTTTACTAAAATTATCATCGTTTAAGTAGTAAATGTCTTTACCATTACCAGGGGACAAATATGCAATTGAAGAAACATATCCGTTATTATTTAGGTATTTGTGTAGCATCAAAGCACTGATGGTACTGCCATCACCTTTGTATGTTCCGCTTACATGAAGTATATGTTTCATAAGTATTTTATATTATTATGGAATCAGTTTTTAAAAATTCTAACTCAATAGCTAGAATCATTTGTGTTTTCATTATTTTTTATATTTCTGTAGACTTGCCAAAACTTTATTTTCTAATTTTTATATTTTTTATAATATTTTTTATTTTTGAAAAAATAAATTTTAAAATATTTAGCATATATTTGATACCATTATTTCTAATTTTATTTTATTTAGAGCCACAATTATTTCAAGGTAATTTAAATAATTTATCAACATATTATAATATTATTTGGGGCATAACAGCATTATTAATTTCTTTAATTGTTTATAGCTGTCTAGAAAAAGAAATAATTAAATCTGAAAACATTATTTTTTTTATATTTTTAGGTAGTATAGCTTCTTTAATTATAATCTTTTTGTTACATTTATTTATTTTTGATTTTCCGATCACAAGAAATGGTTTTATCCACCCTTTATCAAAAATTAACAGTACTTATATATTTTTTTCATTGGATGACTTAAAATATATTAATCCGATTAATATAAGGTCTTTTTACGAAATTATTGAATTGACTTTTTTGTCATCATTATTGTTGGTCGGATATAATAAAAAATCAAACTATTTTGTATTAATTTCTATTTTATTATTTATTTTGGGTTGTTCTTTTGGATCAAGATTATTTGTAATATATTGTTTCTTCATAAATTTAATTGTTATATTTTTTGCTAATAATAAAAAAAAATATTTATTAATTTTATTTTTAAATAGTTTTATTTTTTTTTCTAATGTCACAATTTATAGTTTCATACCAACCGACACATATATAAATTTATTTAAAAAAGAAGATACAAACTATAAAAAAATAAAATCTTTTAACAGTATTTTTGGTGAAAAGTATGTTTCTCCAATAGTTTTATCGACAAAATATTTTAAAGAGCAAAATTTTTTTAAAATGGCGAAAAAACATAAAATTTATCTTGAAGACAATTATTTTGTTTATAATCCAAGAAAAAATTTCAGTTATTTAATTAAATTTTCAGAGGAGAGAAAAAAATATCTAAGAGATAATAATTTATCTTACGAAATAAATGAATATACAAATCGATTTACAGAAAATATAGATTCATTTAGAACTTCTTATTATAGATTTACTAATAAAAAACAAATCGAGAGTATAAATAATAGACCAAGAGTTATTTTAACTGGAGTCAGTAATATAGGTTCTTTGATTTTCAGTAGTAAAAAGATTGATTTTGATACTTTAAATGAAAATACTTCAGAAACTTTAAAAGATAGATTTGATACTTTAAATGAAAATACTTCAGAAACTTTAAAATATATATTTCCTGCAAAAGTGATAATTTATCATAATTTATTTTTAGATACAATTTTTCAAGGTGCGTTTTTTGCTTCAATTATTTTAGTTGCTGTATATTTTAAGATAATCTTCTCATATTATATATTTTTTAAAAAAAAATTAAATCATGTGCCTTTTATACTAATGCTTTATTCTGGGTATGATCAGTTACTTCAAACTTCTTTATTGACCGGGAAAAAATCAATATTTTTATTTTGTATTTCTTTTGTTTTGATTGTTCACACTGTTAAACTTTCATATTTTGAAAAAAATTTAAATAAAAATTGATTTAAGAAATTTTTTTAAAAATTTCAAAATTACTGCTATTTCTATTTTGAATAATATTAAAATCTTCAAATTTAAGTTTTTCCTCTGAGATATTTAAAATATAATCGTATTTAAACGCATCAATTTTTATTTCATTTTTAAGATAGACTTTTTGAATATATCTATTTAAATTTTTATCAGCAAATACAAAATAGTTATTTTTTGATGTCCGTAAAATTTCATAAGGCGTCTGGGAGCCTTCTCTGTTTACAATTATTATTACTTTTCTACCTGAAGGAACAGTGTTTTTAAAATTACTTATTTTTTCCAATTCTGGAATAGAGTAACTTTGATACTTTTCCCTATCCACAACTGCTGAAAGCCATGATGGTGTTTTGCTATGTTTAACAAGAGGTTGCGAAACATTGGCAAAAATATTAAATATTATAATAGATAAACAAAATAAATTAATTATTTTTAAATTTTTGATATTAATATTTTTTATATATTCAGTACTTATAATTAGATTTATTAACATACTAATCATAAAATACCTCAATATCCAAGGTTGCCATGTCAGATAGTAGCAAAGAATTATTATGTTTAAAAAAGATAAAAAAGACAAAACTTTTAAAATATTATTTTTTCCAAATAGAAGATAATGAAAACTCAGTAATGAAATTACAAAACCTACTAAAGAATATCCGGTATAATCAGAGTGAGGTCTTAAATTATATCCATAATCGTACTCCAACCATTTAATTTGTTCTGAAATTCCTAATTTTGTATCACCAAAAAGGTATTGTAATAATGAATTGACTGAATTGTTTAAAAATTCATTTAGAAAATTAAAACCAAAATAATGAATAGGGAAAGTTACATCAAACATAGAAAAAGTGACTCTTATAAGATTTGAAAATAAACCAATAATACCATTTGGATTTGTATGTCCTTCGACATGATCGTAAGGTCCTATAGGACCAAGTCCATGACTTAAATTAAAAAAAATAATTTCAAATGGACCAATTATTAAAATTAGAGGAATTAAAATAATTGAAATTTTTAAAAACCCCAAAAATTTTTTAAATTTAAATATATAAAAAATGAAAAAAGGAAACACACAGAATAAGAAAAAAACGAAATTCCATTTAATTCCAATTGCATAAATTGCTGAAATAACAAAAAAAACTATAGAGGTTTTTGATTTAAATTTTATGTAATCATAAAATAAATAAATCAAGATTAATCCAAAAGATGCAATTAAAATATCATTTTTGGTTGATAGCATTGATAATGTTAAACTTGATAATGCTAATAACATTAACAATGTTGTATAAATATAATCTTTTTTTAAATTAAGAATATTTAATATTTCAAATAAAATAACTATAATTACCAAATATGAAAAAATTGAAAATATGTTCATAAAAAAATTAGATTCAAAAATGGCAAAGAAGAAAAAAAGTAAATCTGAATTTAGAGCTTGAAATACTTGGTTACCATAGTGAGCATTAAAAAATGGATAAATAGTATTTTCATTTAAAAACAAATAATTTCTTTGAATATGATATGCTAAACTATCAAAATTAGAAGGCGGTAGTATTAATGATTGAATTAGAATGTATAAGATTAAAAAAAATAGGAAAATATTTCTTCTCTCTTTAAAAAAAAAATTTAATTTTTTAAAATCCTGATAAAAAAATTTATAAAATTTTATAAATATAATTAGCTCAAATATTATTATAATAAAAAATATATATTTAGAAAATTCAACAAATTTTAATAATAAAATGAGTTTTGAAATAGTGCTAATTGAAATAAATGAAAAAATATAAGAATAAATAAATGAATTCTTTATATTATAATTTTTAAACTTCAAAATTATGTAAAAGGAAAGAAATGTGAGTAAATAAAATAGGCTAGGTAGTATAAACATATAAATTGGTTGATATATCATTTTATATTATTTAGAAAGCCTTGTTAATGAAAAATAATTTTTATAAAGGCAAAAAAGTTTTAGTTACTGGTGCAAATGGATTCAAAGGAGTTTGGTTATCAATATGGCTAAAAGAGCTTGGAGCTACAGTTTATGGCTTAGGTTTAAAAAAGGATGATAATTTTTTTTCAAAAAATATTAACATTAGAAAATTAATAAAATTTTATGATTTAGATTTAACAAACTTTAATTTATTTAATAAATTTATTAGAAAAATTAAGCCACAGATAGTTTTTCATCTAGCAGGCCAACCTTTAGTATTTAATTCATATCGTAATCCAATAAGAACTTTTGAAGTGAATTCTAATGGTACTCTCAATGTTCTTGAGGCTTGCAATAGACTATCTGTAGTAAAATCTTTAGTTTGTATCACTTCAGATAAATCTTATAAAAATATAAATTCAAATACTCCTTATAAAGAAACTGATGAACTAAAAGGAGATGATCCATATAGTGCATCAAAATCCTCTGCAGATATAATTATCAACTCTTACCAGAAAACACTTAAAAGGAAATATTTGGGAATTTCAGCTGCAAGAGCAGGAAATGTCATAGGAGGAGGAGATTTTTCAAGTAATAGAATTATTCCAGATATTGTTAAATCTATATTTACAAAAAAAACAATTGTTTTAAGAAATCCAGGAGCAACAAGACCGTGGCAACACGTACTAGATCCTCTAAATGGATATTTGATACTGGGTGAAAAAAATTTTAAAAATCCAAAAAAATTTTCTGATGCATTTAATTTTGGTCCTGAAAAAATTACAAATATGAGTGTAATAATGGTATGTAAAAAATTTTTAAAATTTTCAAATTCAAACATAAAAATATCTATCAAATCAAATATAATTAAAGAGCACGGTAAGTTGTTGCTTAATATTAACAGAAGCAAGAAAATTTTAAAATGGAAACCAGTTTACAGTATTAGCGAGTCAATTCAAAAAACAAGTGATTGGTATATGACTGTAATAGGAGATAAACGTAAAACAATCAGTGTAACAAGAAATCAACTAAAAGAATTTGCAAGTAAAACAAAATATAGATTAAACTAAAATGTTAGTTACTAAAAAAAAAATAATTAAAAGTAAAGGTTCAACTATTTTAAAATATTTAAATCTTAGTAAAAATTTAAACATCAGAGAAATTTATTTTTCAGAAATAAAAAAAGGAGTTATTAAAGGCTGGAATCTTCATAAAAAAACTGACTGTAATATCTCTGTAGTTTATGGAAAAGTTAAGTTCACAATTTATAAAAAGGGTAAAATACTCGAAAGAATAATTATATCTCGTAAAGATTTTTCTAACCTAAAAATACCTAAAAATTACTGGTTTAAATATGAATCTTTGAATGATCCTTTGTCAATAATTGTAAATTCAATCAGTATTAAGCATTCTAAAAATGAAATGATTAAAAAAAATGCACATAAGTATAATATACCTGAATGAAGAAACAAATTTTAGTTTTTGGGGCGTCAGGATTCTTGGCTTCAAACTTCATTCATAAGTATAAAAAAAAATATAAAATTATCTCATCAATTAAATCAAAAAAAAAATCGAAAAATAAATTATTCAAAGGAACAAAAATAATAATTGAGAACATAACAAATAAAAAAATTAATTTTTATTCCAATAATCGAATTGATTTTGCTCTTTATACAATAGCCCTAGGTTCAATGGAATCAATTAAGAAAAAAAATTTGTCTTATAAAATAAATTTCGAAAGCATAAAAAAATTTTGTAAAATTTTAAAGAAAAACAATATTAAAAATGTAATCAAAATATCTACAATAAAAGTTTATGGAAATTATCTAAATTGTTTAATAACTGAGGAACAAAAGCCAAATCCAAAAGATAACTACTCTTTTCATATTTGTAAAGCTGACGAATATTTAAAAAAGTTTTGTGAAGAAAATGATATTAAATTTTATTTATTAAGAGTACCTAATGGATTTGGCATACCTATAATTAATTCAAAAGAAACAGGACGAATTCTAATAAATAATTTTGTCAAACAAGCTTTACAAAGAAGAAAAATTCGTATTTATAGCAAAATCGATTTAACCAAAGAATATGTTAGCATTAATAATATTATAGAGTCGATTAACTTTATTATTAATAAAAAAAAATTAAAAAGTGGAATATATTTATTAAGTAATAATTTTTCTAGAAAATTATCTCAAGTAGCAAAAAAAATAAAAGAGATATTTAAAACAGAACTAAACAAAAAAATAGAAATATTAAATGATTTTACTAATAAAAAAACTAATTTAAAGTTTAAAGTAAGTTCTGTTAAAATTCGAAAAGCAGGCTTAAAATCAACTAGTAGTGAAATAAATGATTTAAAAAAACTAATTTTAAATTTTAAAATTTAAATCTTGGTCTATTTTTTAAAAAAGGTTCCTCAACTAATTTTCTTGATATAAAACTCAATAAAAATACAGATGACAAATAGTATAAGATATTTATTTCAAAATCACTCTTTGATCTAATTATTACTATAAGCAACATGTGAGAAAGATATATTGAATATGATATTTTACCTATAAAATAAGAAAATGAACTAAAATTTTTAATAAAAATTTCCTCACTTTTTATAAAAAAACCTAAAATAATAATTGAAAATAGGCTTATAGATAAAAATATCATTTGAACAATAAATATATTTTTTGTGGATATATTAAAAAAAATAAAATAATAAAAAATTATAATTAAGATAAAAAAAAAGTATTTATACTTTTTTAAAATTTTTAAAAACAAATCTTTAAATAAATAAAAAATTATACCAACCACAATACTATCTAATCTAAAAATAGTGACTCTCCTTATATCTTCTCCCCAATCGAAAGAGTTTAATGAAAAATATGCAAATTTTAAAATATAAAAAAAAACAAACCATAAAATTATAAATTTAAATATATTATTAAATCTAAATATTGACCTAAATATTAACAAAATAGGTATAAAAAAAAGATAAAACCATTCCTCAACACTTAAACTCCACGCAATAGGATAGTAGTCATTTTGAAGATTTATTTGAGAAAAATTTTGAACAAAAAAAAATAATTTAAAAAAATCTTGAGAAAGAAATTTTCCCAACAAAAGAGATATCAGAGATAAAAAGAAAAAATAGGCAGGAAGTGTTCTTAAAAAACGACGAATTATAAATACTCTAAAATTTTCTGCTAAATTTGTTTCAAATATTTTAATTATTTGTGGGGCTAATACAAATCCACTTATTACAAAAAAAATCTCTACACTTAAGGATGAAATTAATTCAAGATGAATGTTGTCAACTTTACTTAGATAAAAATGACATATAGCTACAGTTATGGCCAAAACACCACGTAAAAATTCAATTGAATACTGTATATTTGGTTTCACTAAAGATTTTTATATATTATGGGCGATATAAAATTTCCATCATCTAAAATATAGACGAATAAAATAATAATAATAATTATTAAAGCTGTTTTAATTATTTTAAGATACATTTTTATTTAAATATTTCATTTTTTAAAAATATCGACATATTTTTATGACCTAGAGCAGAAAAGTGCCCAAATCTATTAAAATTTTTTAAATTACATTTATCATTTTTAATAAAAGATTTCATTGTGTATATATTTTTTATTTTATGTTTATTTAATTGCTTTAAAATTTTGTCATTTAAAAAATGTTTTTTGTTTATGTTACAATTAAATTTATTAGGCAAAATTACAACTAATAACTGGATGTTTTTTTTATCTAATATTTCTTTCATTGATATTAATGTTTTAGACATTATTTGAATTTGAGAATTATAAAAATTTTTGTCTTCCTCATAACTTCTTATCAGTTCTATTTTTGGTTTAGTAAATATTGTTTTTAAAAAATAAAACGAATTAGAAAACAAATTTATTAAAAAAAAATTTCTTTTTATATCAATGTCACTATCATAAATTTTAACTTTATTTTTAGATTTTAATTCAAAGTTTATTTGATCAATATAATTACTAATATCTTGTTTAAATTCTTTATTTTGCAGGTATTCTTTCAACAAAGTTAGAGAATATTCAATATTAAGATCTCCACCTTTATTTTTACGCTCTATATATGGTCTCGCAATATCGTTTTCTTCAGAATGAAACCAAACAACTTTTTTAACGTTTACTAATTTTGGATGATTAATAAACTCTTTGATCAAGGCGTATTGTGAGAGAGGGCCCGAATTTGCTAAACTCATATTATAGATATTTTTATTTTCCAAAAGATTTATAAAACTTTTATCCTTTTCAATTTCTGCATAATTTAAGAAACTATCACCTAAAAAAATATATTCATAATCAGATTTTTTTTTTTCATTAAAAAATCCAAGTTCGTCAGTAATGTTATAGCTTAATTCATTTGATACTCTTCCATTATATATGTTACTGTTTTTTAAATTATTAAGGGGTATTATTTTTTTATTGTTTATATTTAAAGGTTTGATTTTTTTTACGTATAAATACTGAATTATACTTAAAGGCTCATAAATAATTAAATTTTTTTCTTTAAATTCAATAGCATTATCATGCTTATAAAAAATATTAGCTTGTATAAAAATAAATTCAACTAGATATAAAAAAAATAAAAGCAGTATTGTAATTTTATATTTTTTAATAATGATTAAATATATTCCTATTATCAACTGAAAAACTAAAATTATTTGAACATCTTTTGTATGATCTAGAAACAATAAAAATATTATTAATGAAAATAAATATAAGAAAGAAAAAATTTTAAACATGAACTCAAATATTAGTATAAATTGTTAGTATCATCTTTTAACTATTAAGTATAAAAATATTTTAATGCCAAAATTATTAAACAATAAACAGACTTTTATTTTTTTAATAAGTCTATTAATATTTTATTTTTTCTCTACCAAATTATCAAACAATTCCTTTTTCTTTGGTGATGATTATACAATGTTATATTTTCAAGATAAAAATTATTTAAATTCTTTTTTATTTACCGATAGCTGGTGGCGGCCTTTTAAAAATATTTTTTATAATTATTTTAATCTAAATTTTTATTTAAATTCGTATGTGATTATAAAAGTAAAAATTTTAATTCATATATTAATAACGATCATAATATATTTTTATTTTTTATATTTATCAAAAAATTTTAATCTCTCTTTACTTTTATCAATCTTATTTTTAATACATCAAAGTGGTGTCATGGCAACAATCAGTATTGATACTGTTGGCCAACAACTTTGTACCTTATTTGGAATTTTATCTTTCATATCTACAAAAGTTTTTTGTAATAAGAATAAAATAAAATATTTATTTTTTTCACTAGTATTAACCTTTTTGGCTCTACTTAGTAAAGAAAACGGTGTTAGTTTTCTTTTAATTAACTCTTTAGTTTTAATCTTTTTTAATTCTCAAGGTAAAATTTTAAGTTTAAAAAATCAATTATCAAAAAATTTCACACCACTTTTTTTATTTTTTCTGGTTTTTTTATTATTTTTATTTTTAAGATTTAATTTAAACGCAACTTGGCATCCTAATTTTGGCAATGAAAGATATTCAATAGATATTGTTAGATCTATTTTTAATCTTTTTCTTTATAATTTTAGTATTTTAAATCCTATTGATAATACACTAGTTTTTTTAATTTTTAAAAATTTACAATTTACAAATTTAGCATTCATTATTTTTTTTGTACTTTTAATTTTATTTTATTTTATTTTGTATTTAAAAGTAAAATTTGAAAAAAATTTATTTTTATTATTTTTAATTTTTTTAGCATCGTCTTTACCTGTAACATTATTATCTCATATTAGCGAACTATATACTTACCACTCGATTTTTTTCTTCTGTTTATTGTTGTTAATTTTGTTAAGTAAGAATCAAAAATATAATTTTATTAAAAAAATATTAGTTTTTTTATTTATAATAGTTTCTTCCTTTAGTTCATTTATTAAAATTAATAATGTGAATAAAAATTCTATTTTAAGCAAAAGTTTATTCAATTATTTTGAAGATTTAAAGTCAGAGGAAAAATCAGTATCAACAATTTTTTTTGTTGAAAGCAAAGATCTTTTAACAAAATATTCAATTTTCAAAATTAATAGTATAGAGTCTCTTATTCCAAGATTCTTTGTCAGAGATAATTTTAATTTTTATTATCGTCCGATTAAAGACAATAATTTTGATATATACTCAACTGGAGAAACTTTTAAAGTGTATCCAGGGGATGGCAAAAACTTAGAACCTCTTTCTAAAAACACTTTATCTGATCCAAACTTTACTCTTTTATTTTTAGATATTCCAAAAAATATGATAAGTTTAAAAGAGGTTACTAATTATTATTTATTTCAAAATCAATGTATTGTAGTCATTAATCCAATTGCAACAGTAAACAAAAAATTTTGCAACAATGATAGTTAGTTAAAGTTAAAAACAAATTTAAATAGAATTCAAAATGTTGATTAAAAAAATTTCTATCATTATACCCGTGTATAATGAAAAAGAAACCATACAAAAATGTTTAAAAAAAGTTTTGGAGTCAAAAACTTTCGAATTTGAAAAAGAAATAATTATTTCTGACAATAATTCTGTCGATGGTACAAAGGAATTGTTGGAGCAAATCTCATATCCAAACGTAAAAATATTATTTAGAAAAAAAAATGAGGGAAAGGGTGCAAATATAATTAATGCTATCAAACACGTAAGGGGTGACATCGTTATAATGCAAGATGCTGATCTGGAATACTCTCCTGACGATTATGAAGATCTTATTCGACCTTTTATAAAATATGATGCTGATGTTGTTTACGGAACAAGATTAACTGGTGCAAAAGAATTTAGAGTTTTGGGTCTTCCAAACTTTATTGGAAATAAACTTTTAACATGGGCTGCCAACTTTCTTTACAGCAAAACTTTTTCAGATATAGAGACTGGGTACAAAGTTTTTAAAGCACCTTTGCTAAAAGAATTAAATCTAAAGTCAAATGGATTTGAAATAGAAACTGAAATGACATCAAAAATTTCAAAAGATAAAAAACTCATTATCTTTGAGACGCCAATAACAATATTTTCTAGAACATATGATGAGGGAAAAAAAGTAAGATGGTGGCATTTTTTTACAAGTCTATATTCTTTATTAAAATGGAAATTTAAAAAGAATTAATGATTGATTTTGAACATCCATCGACACTAAATATACCTGGATTTAAAAAACATGAGGAGGAATGGGGTGGATGTTATCCACCAAATAAAATATCTTCCTTAGACTGGTACAAAAAATTTGAAGATAAAATAGAAATACAAATTAATAAAAAAGAATTTTTTCCTCTTTTTAGATTAAGTGATGGTGAATTTATATTTATTTTAGGAAGAAAATTTGGACAGTACTCTTTCATTAAAAAAATAAATTATTTTTTAAAACATTTAAAAAGATCTATCTATTATGGAAGTACTTTTTATAGTTCTGGAAGAAAGGGATATTGTGAAACATATTCATATTTTAAGTTAGATGAATTAAGAAAAAAATTTACAAGTCAATTAAAAGAAATTTCAGCAGATGGAATGCTGTGTTATAATTTTTCTCCACATATACTAACACAACCATATCAACTAGAATTTTTAAATTATATAAAAAATAATAATATAATTTTTAATGAAAGTAATTATTTTCAGTTTTATTTTGTCCCTGGATATTTTTTAGGTCAGAAAATTCAAGAAATATATAGAGATAAAAGAATTTTGATTTTTACATCAGATATGGAGATTAGAAATGAAAATTTAAAGAGTACTCTTCTGAAATTTGGAGCTAAAAAAGTTGAATTTTATAAAACTTCTTTAAACACACCCTTACAAGATACAATAGAAACAGACAAAATAGATGATCAACCAGATTTAGTACTTATAGGAGCAGGCGTAGGTTCAGTAAACATTTTATATCAAATCAAAAACCTTAAATGTCTTTCAATTGATTGTGGTTTTATTGTTGATGCATTAAGTAATTTTAATCTTGCTAAGACAAGACCATATTACCTAAGTGATTATTATCATGATAAAAATGATTGGTTTTAATGGTAAATTTTAAGAGACAAAACAAATATAATAAAAAAAAAGACTCTCAGATACTCAATAAAAATTGGTGGGAAAATAATCCAATGAATTATGATTGGGAGAAAAAAAATAGTTTTAAAAAATTTTCTTCAGAATGGTTCAATTATATAGATAATAACTTTATTAAAGATAGCCAAATTTATCACGACACATATTCAAAAATACCTTTTGATCAGTTCATACATTATAGCTCAATAAATAATAAAGATATTTTAGAAATTGGTTGTGGATATGGTTTTCACGCTGAAATGATATTAAAAAATTCCAAACCTAAAAATTATACTGCTGTAGATATTACTACTGAGGCAATAGAAGCAACAAGAAAAAGATTAAAACTGAAAAATATAATATTTCAAAATGTAAATTTAATAAACACCGATGCAGAAAATTTACCAATCAAAGATGAGTCTTTAGATTTTATTTGGAGTTGGGGAGTTATTCATCATTCTTTAAATACAGAAAAAATTATAAATGAAATTTATAGAATACTTAGAAAAAATGGGAAATTTAAAATTATGATTTATAATAAAAATTCTTTTAGATATTATATTCTTGGGTTTTTTAAAGGGATATTCAAATTAAAATTTTTAAAAAAAAATTTACAAGAAATAAATATGGAGTATACAGATGGTTATTATGCTAGACATTTTACTCATAAAGAAGTTAAAAATCTTTTTAATAAATCAAATTTAAAAATAACCAAAATAACAAATTTACAGGATGCATTACTTATACCTTTTCCTGGTGCAAGAATTATCTGTAAAATTAAAATATTTAAAAAAATTTCAGATTATATAATGAAAAGATATGGTTGGTTTTTGTATTTTGAAGGTGAAAAATAATGTGTGGTATTGCTGGAATATTTTCAAAAAAAAAAAATGATCTTGATAATATTTATAAAATGAAAGAAAGCCTCAAACATAGAGGCCCTGATAATCAATCACATATAATTGATAAAAATAATAATTTTGCATTAGCAAATACTCGATTATCAATTATTGATTTAAATAACCATTCAAATCAACCAATGAAATCAGAAACAAATGGAAATGTAATTGTGTTTAATGGTGAAATTTATAATTACAAAGATTTGAGAAATATTCTGGTTCAAAATAAAATTAACCTCAAAACTCATGGAGATACTGAAACAATTTTAGAAGGATATAATTTATTTGGTGAAAAAGTTCTTAATTATTTAAATGGGATGTTTGCTTTTGTAATTTGGGATCGTAATAAAAAAAAATTTTTTTGTGCGAGAGACAGGCTTGGTATTAAACCTTTCTACTATTTAAAAAAATCAGATATTTTTGTTTTTGCCTCTGAAATCAAATCAATTACAAAAGTTTTCCAACGAGAAAAAATTATAGACAAAGTATCACTTTTAAAAAGTGTAAAATATGGATCAATTCATCAACCTGATACAATTTTTAAAAACATAAAATGTCTAGAACCAGGAAATTTCCTGAATGTGAGTTTTAACAATGAACTAGAAAAATTTAAATATTGGGAGCTAAATGATTTTTTAAATGAAGATATGAGTTTTAATAATGAGCAAAGCTATTATGATGAAGTCACAAATAAAATATATTCGGCAATAAAAATTGGCAATATAGCAGACGTAGAGATTGGCTCTTTTTTAAGTGGAGGGATTGATTCAAGTATTATAACAAAAATATCTAAAAACAATTCTAACAAAATAAAAACGTTCAATATTTCTTTTGATGGAAAAAGTGAGAAAGAGCAATCAAAATTAATTTCAACTTCAATAGGTACAAATCATTTTACTAAAAAATTTGATAATTATGAAATATCAAATTGTTTTGAAAAGTTTATAGAAGCAATGGATCAGCCTTCTTTTGATGGGCTTAATACATTTCTAGTATCAAAAGAAGCATCCAAGCATACAAAAGTATCTCTTAGCGGCCTCGGTGCTGATGAAATATTTTTTGGCTATGAAATTATAAATAATTTTATAGGAGCAAAAAAGAATAATTCTATTTTTAATGGTTTTTTTAATTATTTATATAAAATAAAACCAAACAGATTTTTCCAAAAAAGTTTTTTTAATAAAATTAAAATAGAAGATTTTTTTCTTAATTTGAGAATTTTAAATTTAGAGAAGCCAAAAAATATTTTGAATAAAGATTTAGTAAAGAATAATGAAAATTCAAAAATGCATTCAGATATTTTGAAATACGATAACCAGTCTGAAGATCTGCATAAAAGAATTTTTCACTTTGAGATCAAAAACTATTTATTAAACACCCTTCTTAGAGACTCGGATAATTTTAGTATGTCAAATTCATTAGAAATTAGACCTTTATTTTTAGATCATGAATTAATTGAATTTGTTAGTAAAAGTTTAAATTATTCAAAGAAAATAAATACAAATCCTAAATTCGAACTAAATAAGATTTATAACGATAATTTTCAAATTAAACAAAATAATAAAATAGGCTTCGAAATACCACTATATAAACTTTTAAATGAAAATCTTAAAGAAGATATAATTGAGAGACTGCATAAAAAAGATGATATTTTTTTAAATAGTTACAAGGAAAATTTGAAGAAAAAGATGAAAAATAAACAGAACCTGTCTGAAATAAAAAACTTTTATATAATTTCAAAATGGCTTGAAAAAAATAATATATCCGTATGATTTTTTGGATATCTAATCTTTATAATTATAAATCTCTTAAAAATAATGATTCTTTAAGCCCTGCTGCTACAGAATGGCAATCTCAGTTTATCAGAGCTCTTAACGATTATTCAAAACAGAAAATTTTAATCATTAATTACAATTACAGTAAATTTTGGCCATTTGGAAAAATATATATAAGAAGAAATTTATTTAATCTTAAAAAAATCAAAAGTTTCTCTTTTGATTATATAAATTTACCTTTGTTAAAAAATATTAATATTAAAAAAAATATAAAAGAAAAAATTATTGAAGAAAAAAGTCATGGTAAAAAAATTATTTTTACCTACAATTTTGACAAAATCTCAATTTCACTAGCAAAAGAACTTAAATTAAATAATAATGTAAAGTGGATCGCCATTGTTGCTGATTTTGATGTAAAAGAGAAAAAAAAAGTAGAAAAAAAATTAAATACAGCAGATCTTGTTATTTATCTCTCAAATTATGCTTTTAAAAAATCAAATCTGAAATCTAAGATCTTGGTTCAAGGCGGTATAGACAAGATAGAAATAACTAAGTTTAAAAAAACACAATCTTTTCTTTACGCAGGTAGTTTGGGGCCCTGGATTGATATAGAAAAATTTATTTCAGAATTTATAAAATTTAAAAAAGATAAAATTAAATTTTTCATTACAAGTAATCATAAAAAGTATTTCAAAAATAAGCTAAATATAAATAATAAAAAAATCCAGTTTCTTGGATTTAAAAATAAAAAAGATTTAAATAAATTATCAAAAAAAATAGATGTATTTGTCAATTTAAGAGATGAAAATAATCATGATAACAATAATAATTTTCCATCAAAAATTCTGTATTATCTTCAATATTGCAAACCAATTATAAGTACAGATCAACCAAGTTACACTAAAGAATTGAGAGAAATATTATTACTCAAAAAAAAAAATATAAAATATGAGGAATTAATAAGAAAAGCTATTAAATTTGATAAAAGATTTTTACTAAAGAAACAGGAACAAACCAAAAAAATAATTAAAGAACACTATAATTGGAATAAAATTATAAAAAATTTATTAATTAAAATAAGTGATTAAAACAAAAATAAATAAGTTGTTGGGTCAATTTCTTGAAAGTAGGTTTATAGAATTTATCTTTAGCTTTATAATTAAACCAAATTTTGTTAATTTTAGGGGTTCTAAAATTTTTGTTAAAAATTTGGATCATAAAAATTATATAAGAATATTGTTTTCCTATTATGAAAGTGCTGAGATAAATTTAATAAAAAAATATTTCAATATTAATTTGCCAACTATTGATTTAGGATCGGGTATAGGTGCAACTATGTGCAGTTTTGCACATAAATCAAAAAAAAAAATTATTTGTGTAGAGGCAAGTAAATTTTGTTTGGAACAATTAAAAATTAATATTAAAAAAAATAATTTTAAAAATTTTAAAATTTTAAACAAATTATTTTTTTCTCACACAAATATTAATAATCCAAACTATATATTTAATGAAAATAAGGATTTTATTTTCAACAAATTATCAAAAAAAAATAATAAAAAAATTAACAATAATAAAATTAAAAAAAAAAAAACAACAACATTAAAAAATATTTTTAAAAAATTTAACTTTAAAAAAGTACAAATATCTTGTGATATAGAGGGGGAGGAAATGAATTTTAATAAAAAAGACTTTATAGATTTCAAAAAATGTGAAAACCTAATAATTGAAATTCACTCTAATAATCAATCAAAAATTAATCAAATGATTTATAATTTTAAAAAAATATCTAATTTAAAATTAAAAGAAAAAAAACACTCTGTGTATTATTTTAAAAGGATTACTGTGTGAAGAATATCTTTTTCTTATGGAAAGATGCTCCTTTCTATGCAGTTTATATTATTAAAAATTTATTAGATAATTCTAAATATAGAATTAAACTTATTACCAAAATAAGTAAAAAAAATTCCGTTTCATATAAAAAAATTTTAAAAAAAAATATAATAAATATTCGTAATAAAACTTATTCTTGTTGGAGTGATTTTAAATTACAAGAACCAGATATTTTATTTGTAAGTGGTTGGAACTATAGAGAATTTAAAGGTTTAATAAATTATTCTAAGGCAAAAAATATAAAAATCGTGTCAATGATTGATAACAATAAAAAAAATAATTTTAGACAATTAATTGGTAAATATATTTTTAAGACAATATTTAAATATAATTTTGATGCATACTGGGTACCTGGTGAGTCCTCTCAAAAATTACTAAACTCCTATGGTATTAGAAATGGTATTTTTAAAAATTTATATTCAATTAATAGAAGTTTATTCAACTCAAAGAATAATATAAATAAAAGATCAAATAATTTTATATTCGTTGGGCAAATGATTAATAGAAAAAATATCAATCTTTTGATTAGTGTTTTTAAAAAGGTATTTGTTAAATACAATCATTTAAAACTATTTATAATTACGAATAATTATAAAAAAAAATTTGTACCTACAGGATTTAGAAAAAATTTTATTATAAGAAAAAATTTGAGTCCAAGTGATATTAATATGAATTTTAACCTCAATAAATATTTTGTACTTTTGAGTAAAGAAGATCATTGGCCTTTGTCCGTAATGGAATCTTTATCTGCAGGAAATGTTCTTATTTTAAGCAATAAGATTGGTAACTATCCTGAGTTGAAAAAAACAAGTAATATTTTTTTAAAAAACTACGATCGTCTCACAATTTATAATAAGATAATTAATTTATTAAATTTTGACCAAAATAAGTTGTCCAAAATAAGCGATAAGAATATTAAATTATCTAAAAAATTTGGTCTCAATAGTAATTTTAAAGCTTTTAAAAATATAATTAAGTACCTAGATGAAAAATAAACTAACAATATTATATGCACCTAATATTAATGGTCTAGGTGCAAAGGTATGGCTTAATTTTAAACTATCTAAAGTAAAAGAAGAATTTGTCTTATATATTAATGATCAAATAAAAATTGATCTTAATATTAAAAAAAAAAATTTAATAAAGTTTAAAAACTTATTTTCTTTTAATTTTTTTTACATAATTTTTGCGTGCTTTTTTATCAAAAAAAAATTAAATACTAACGTGAATGTTATGGGCGATTACCCTCTTCCATTTGTAAAAAAACATAACCTATATTTAAATCAAGCCAACTTAATTGACCCTAAATTTTATAACTATTCATCAAAAAAAATCATGTTTCGACTTAAAAGAGTTTATTTTAAATTTTTTGTTTCGAATGTGAAAAATATCTATGTGCAATCAAACTTTATGAAAAAGTACATCAGTAGATCTTATCCTGAAATCAAAAAAAAAATAATAGTAGAAAAAATAATAATGCCGAAAATGAATAATTTTAAAAAAAATAATAAAAATAGGAAAAACTTTAAAATACTCTATCCTTCTAATATTTATGATTATAAAAATCACAATTTAATTATTGATCTAGTTAAAACTTACAAAATTGATAAATTAAATTTTTTTTTTACTTGCAACAAAAATGATTTTAAAAGATTTGAAAATTCTAGGAATATTTTTAGAGAGAAACTGTATGATCATAAAAAATTCAATGAAATTTTTAGAAGATATGATGCAATAATCTACCCATCCTTGATTGAAAGTTTTGGTTTACCTTTGCTTGAAGCAAAAAATTTAAACATACCAATTTTTGCTGCAAAACTACCTTATGCAAAAGAAATCTTAAGCAAAAAAGGAATATATTTTGATCCAATGTCATCAAAATCATTATATATAGCTCTAAAAAAATATTTTAAATTTTAATATGATAATTTTTTTACATGATAATCTTGGTTATAAAATTTTAAAATTCATTAATGAAAAAGACTCTTCATCTATAGAAAAACTTGTTTTAGTAAATGATGATCAAAGCAAGTTAAACAAGTATGCTAGAAAATATTTTAAAAAGAAAATTATTTATTGGGCCAAATCTAAAGACAATAAAATTATCCAAGAAATAAGAAATTCTAATTCTCAGATTATACTCTTAGTATGGTGGCCATATATTTTAAAAAAAAAGTTTTTAAATATTAAAAAATATTATCTAAACACACATCCAAGTTATTTACCCTTTTTTAAAGGAAAAGACCCAAACTTTTGGAGCTTACTTAAAGGTGGCCCGTATGGAGTAACTTTGCATCATGTTAATAATAAAATTGATAGTGGGCATATCGCATTTCAATCAAGTATTAAAAATATTGATTGGACTTGGGATGCAAAAAAACTTTACGATCAATCTATACTTGAGCTTTTTAGTCTATTTAAAAAAAATTTTACTAATATAAAAAATCATAAGATTCCAGCAATAGAACAAGTAAGAAAATACAAAAAAATAAATTTTAGAAAAGATATGTTAAAAACTTCCACAATTAATCTAAATTCAAAAATTGTTGTTAAAAACTTTTTAAATTTATTAAGAGCAAAAAACTTTTTACCAAATGATGGAATTGTATTTTTTGATAATAAAAAAAAATATTCAATAAATATAAAAATAAATAAAATAAAATAAAATAAAATAAAAGCTTCTTAGTATATTTAAAAGTTAAATATAATTTTTTTTATTAATAATAGTTATATTTTATTTACGAAATAAACTTATAATTAAATAAAAAATTGTTCTAATTGACTCAAATTTTGGTATTTTCGATTTACCTGAAGATCTATTTCCAAATACAATGGGAAATTCCTTGTAACGAAAGTTTTTTTTACAAATTTTATTTACTACCTCGGTTTGAAAGGAATATCCTTTGGTTTTGATAGAAGCTGAAACAAGATAATTTATAACTTGTTTATCATAACCTCTTAAAGCTGTAGTAAATTCGTTTAGTGGAATTCTAAGTAAAAATTTTATTATTTTATTTCCATAAAAACTTAAAAAATATCTAAAACCTGTAAGGTTACATTTTCCACCACTCATATAACGAGAACCAATTACAAAATTATAATATTTTAAATAAAATAATATTTTTTTTATATCTGATAGATCATGCTGTAAGTCAAAATCAATTGAAATTAAATAATCATATTTATACTTGAATGCATGTTGCCAGGCGTATTTATATGCTGTATCTAAACCCAACTTTTTTTTTCTTTTTTTTAGAATAACTTTTTTTGTATTTAAAGAATTTAAATTTAAGATTAAAAATGTATTATCTGAAGAATTGTCGTCAACTATAAGTAAATTATAGTCTTTATAATTTAATTTATAATAATTTAAAAATTTAATAACGTTATTTCTTTCGTTAAAGGTAGGAGAAAATATAAGTACTTTTTTTTTCATTATTTAATTAGCTTTAAAAATTTGAGTTTATAAATTAGATAAACATATAGAAGTATACTTATGAAAATAGTGTAGTTATCATTCATTAAATTCAAGCTAGAGAATAATATTGGTATAAATGAAATACTTAAATAAATTATTAGTGTTTTTATTTGATTGGAATTTAAATAATTTAATAAAAGATGGTGCAAATGATTACTGTCAGCTCTAAAGGGATTTTTTTTATTCCAAATTCTCACTATGAAAAGTCTCAACATGTCTACGCCAGGTATTAATAAAACTAAAAAAATTTTTTCTGAAGTAAGAGCTACTTCATTAGAGTTAATTAATAATATTTTATAGCTTAGAATAGAGGATAATAAATATGACCCTGAATTACCTAAAAAAGTTTTACTTAACAAATTAAAAAAAATAAAAATTAATATTAAAAATATGTAAAATAAATCTGTTTGATCGTTAAAATAATTAAATTTGAAATAAAGAAAATTTATTAAAACAAATAATGCACAAAGTCCATTTATCCCATCGATCATATTTATAGCGTGTTGTAAAAGCATAATACATAACGAGGTTATCAAAATAATTATTATGAAATTTAAGTGAAAGTTTAAATCAATATCTTTTCCAAATATTAATAAGTCATTAATTCTTATTTCGGGATTAAAAAAAAGAAATATAAATGTAAATATAAAACATACTAATAGTCTTATTGATGATGATAAATTAGACAAATCGTCTAATAAACCAATCAAGAAAAAAAACGATATAAAAATTATGTAATCAATATTTTGAATATAATTTGAAGAAGAAAAAAAATGTAAAAGTATACTGAAAAATATTATAACTCCACCAACTTTTGGTATTGGAATAGAATGGATTTTTCTCACCTCATTAGGAACATCAAATAATTCAAAAAATTTTGCAAAATTTTTTGAATTTATGAATAATAAAATAGTTAATATCAATATGATTATTAAATGAATTTGCATTTTCAAACTACCTCTTATTAATATAAAATTTATAGTTTTTAAAATTTATAATTTCTATATTATTTAGGTGACCATGATGAGAACAAATTTCATTAACATAAAAACATCCACCTTTATTTGGTTTTATCATTTTGTAACCATTACTTTGAAATACTTTATAAGTCGTATCAGATTTTATTTTAGGAAAAATATTATTCTGCCCATAATCATTACTTATTCTTAACAAATTTTTTGAACAAATAAAAACTACACAGATAGCTAATAATAATTTAAATTCTTTTACGCTGTAATTTATTTTTGTATTTAAAAGTATTCCTAACAAAATAGCACAAAGACTTACTATAAAAGCAGTATTGTATCTAAACATTGGAAAAATATTTAACCAAACTAACAAACAAAATATAAGAAAAATAATAATATACTTATTTCTATTAATTTGTTTTCTAAAAATTTTAAAATTAAAACCTTTTGATTTAAAGTTTGAATATAAAATTATAAATGAAGAAATAATAATAAATGGGAGTAGTTTTTTCCCGATTAATAAACCATGATGGTTGTACCAGGTTGAAATCCAATTAAAATTTTTATTGTAATCACTATGATTTAAAATATTTTCTGTCTGATCTGGCCATCCTTTAGACCACGCTGAGGATGCATCATAAACTTTTCTAGGATTTGAATGATCTTGTGAGTTATTTGCTGACCATGATACATTTTTAAAGCAAGTTGT
>MDTB01102413.1_pt1 | contig 41403 bp, 26 predicted proteins | sample 811161 | NCBI WGS metagenome assembly MDTB01 (sample SAMN05326650, study PRJNA326480) | marine metagenome | isolation source: seawater | place: Mediterranean Sea | collected 2009 | reverse complement strand
GGAATTACATTAACGTTATCTTTTAAAACACTCAATTCTTTTGCGATCCATTCCTTTGCAGAATTTGTCATTTTGTTTTTCTCATACTCGCTAGAGAGAGAATGAGAAGAATAGAAATAACAAATCAAGAACAAGAAAAAAAATACTTTATTTGTCAAACTATTGACACTTTTTGATCTTTGAATATTTTTTCTTATAAAAATCAATTATTTCTCCTTGTGGCATGTCACTTGCTTTAAAACGTTCAATTGCAAAACTATAATCTTCAAACGGAATAATTAACAGTGACTGAATCTTTTTTTCCTAAAACAGCAAAATTCGAGCCTAATTTACTAAAAAGTTCTACAGGCAAGATTAATTTGATTAATCTAAGGCAAGAAATAGAAAAGAACAATGCAACTGCACAAAATTCATTTGGAAGTACTTTAAGGCAAACTATCTCTCAAAGCGAGGATACTAAACTAAACAAGAAACAAATTGATCTCGAATCTATTCATAGAGTTAAGTCTGGTGAAACTTTGTCACATATTGCCTTAAAATCTATGAAAAAAGCGGGTTTGGAGATTGATTCAAAAAAAATTATGCAAATTGCGTTTAAACTTGCCGAGTTTAACAATATTAAAAATCCAAATTTAATAATTCCGGGTCAAAAAATAGACTTGTCAATAATTCAATCAAAAAATGCCACCTTAGAAAAAAATTATCAATCATTTGCGACAAAATATTTTCCTTTCAATGAGGAAAAGTCAAAACTTAATTCAACTGAAGTCTTAAATCAAAATTTGCAAAGCAACACAGCAACCAATTCAAAAAAAATGATTCAACTTCGTCGCAGGTATCGGCAATAAATACAGACAACAAATTTGCAAAGAGTAATAACCCTTTGCTCAATAAAACATTAAACAGAGCAATTGACCTTGGTTATATTTCTGATAAAGAAGCTACGCAAGCGAAAGAGAAAATTTATAGCATGGCATCTATATATAAGTTTACTCCTGATGACTTTGCTCGTGTGGCTTTAATGGAAAGTGATGGTTTTAACCCGAAAGCTACTAATGGGAGTTGTTTCGGCATTATTCAATTCTGTGATGGAGAGGGAAGAGGTGCTGCATCTGTGGGGTTATCACATGATCCCGAAAAAATTTTAGAGTTAAATGTACCTGATCAGCTTGATCTGGTATCACAATATTTTGAAGATACTGATTTAAGAAAATTTAAACCTGCCTCCCTAGATCAACTATATTTAACAATACTTTCACCCGCAGCAAGAGAAGTTTTTAATGTGAATGAACCTTTATCTATTCCGGGACCTCAAGCAAGAGCTTTACATGTTGGAGGGGTAGTTGATGCCCCCATCACCAAGGCTTCAATAGTTAAAGGTTTGATAAGTCATGCAAAAAATACACTTTCAAATCATCTTTTTTCAAAAACCAACAGCCCTGTTGCTTTAAATCTCAATACTAAATATAAAGCTGAATAGTTTTCTAGGAAAATATTTACCTATTTGCCGGCAAATTTTTTCCTTTTGGTAAGCAATCAAAATAGAAACTACCTATTTAAAACCTTTTAATCTCTTGGCATATTCATTGCTTTTTCAAACTTAGGAAAAACTACTTATTAGGATTAGCAATGGAATTTCTTGATCGAGTTATGGGTATACATGAACCGGCCTTACGAGTTCGAAATAAAAGGTTAGAGGTTTTATCAAGGAATATTGCCAATGTTGATACGCCCAGGTTTAAGGCAAGGGATATTGACTTCAAGGAGATTTTGGGTGGAGTAAAGGGTACTGAAATGAAGGCAACAAATTCAAGACATTATCCAACTTCAGTTGAGTATAAAAATTCAGGACTTCTGTACAGACTACCATTCAATGCTTCCCCTGATGGAAATACAGTTGAGATGAGTGTTGAACAAGCCCAATTTGGTAAGGCAGCAACTGATTATCAAGCAACTCTTCAATTTTTAGAGGGAAGAGTTTCTGGAGTTAAGAAAGCACTAAGAGCCGAATAAAAAGGAAAATTAATATGTCACTAGACAGAATTTTTGGAATTGCAGGAACCGCACTAAATGCGCAGTTGACCAGAATGAATTTAACTGCCTCAAATCTTGCCAATCAAGGAACAGTTAACACTACTGAAAACGAAGCATTTAGAGCTAAAAGACCAGTTTTCAAAGCGATTCTCAATGAAAAAATGGCAACTCCCGGAGCACCATACGTTGGAGGAGTAAAGGTTGACAGAATTATAGATACGATCGCGCCACCTCCCAAGGTTTATGACCCTAGTAGCCCATTGGCAGATGAGAAAGGCTACGTTTACATGTCAAATGTAAATGAAGTTACTGAAATGGTTGAAATGATGGCCTCAGCTCGTGCCTATCAGAACAATGTCGAGGTAGTTAACACTGCTCGACAACTAATCATGAAAACATTAGAAATTACAAGAGCGTAGGAGTTTAAAAGATGACTATTACTGCGTCTGAATTTCAAATGCCAGGTGGCATTGAAACATATGAAGATTACAAAAAAGCACAAGCTGCTCCCAAATATTATGAAAGTAGTGCTGATGTAAATGGTGAGATGGGTCAGCAGGAGTTTCTTTTGCTATTCACAACTCAATTACAAAACCAAAACCCGCTCGATCCAATGAAAAATGAGGAATTTGTTGCCCAGCTGGCTCAGTTTTCACAGTTAGAGGCAACAACAACTATGGCTGCTGACCTAAGAGGGTTAACTGGATCTTTACAAAAAGAGAGAATGATGACGGGTGCCTCACTCATCGGAAAAAAAGTTCAGGTACCAGATGGACCCGCAATGCTAGAGCAAGGTAAATCGATTTCAGGGGTTTTGGCTTTGGATAGTCAAAATGGTGCCGAGAGTATTGTTTTGAATGTTTATGATGTAAATGGTAAATCCGTCCGTTCTATTCCCTATGGCCGTCAAGCCCCTGGTGATTTCACAGTTACTTGGGATGGAAAAAATGATACGGGCCAACAAATGCCTGACGGACAGTACAGTGTAATCGCAGCAGTTAGAGGTTATGACGGATCGAACACTACACTTCCAATTAGCACACCATCGGTAATAACCGCTGTTACGTACAATGCTCAATTTGATGATTTGGTTTTGGAAGTAGCCAATGGAGCAACTGTTAACTTTAGTCAAGTTAAAAGAATTGATGCTGGGCCCTCTTCACAACAATCTAAACAACAACCAGATTTAGATGATTTCACTTCAAAAAGTGAAAGTGAAAGTGAGAGAGAACAGACTGATGAGAGCTTGGCGAAATAGATTGTAATGACGATTTTTTTTATTTTTTTATAAACTTTTTTTCTGGAGAGTTAGACCATGTCCTTTTACACCTCACTGACAGGGCTAAACGCTGCAACAGCAGCACTTAGTGTTACAAGTAACAATATTGCAAATACCGGTACAACCGGTTTCAAACGTTCTCGAGCAGACTTTGGTGATATTTTTGCAACATCACCTCTGCAGAAAGCCTCATCTGTAATTGGTCAGGGAGTTGCTTTGAAACAAGTATCTCAGGAATTTAGTCAAGGAAACATTGAATTTTCTGCAAATTCTCTAGATATTGCTATTACTGGAGATGGTTTTTTCCCGCTTAAATCTCCCGATGGTCTTCAGGATATTTACACACGAAACGGCACCATGCTCCTAGATGATTCTTTTGCAGTTGTCAATTCAGCAGGCCAGTTCCTACAAGCCGCAACCGTTGACAGTAACGGAAAAGCTGATTTGGATGCCCTTCAAAAGTTAATCATACCTAGATCAACTGCTGGGGATGCGGTTGAAACCACTCTTGTCGATTTGGCATTAAATGTTCCAGCCGATGGAACAGTGATAACTAATGCATTTGATAAAGCTGACCCAGCAACTTATAACCTAACAACGGCAGTTACTGTATTTGATGCAGGTGGAAATGAGTATTTAGCCACAATTTATTATCAAAAAACCAAACGTGCTACCCCAGATGACCCTACAAATAAATGGCAAACTCATGTTTTTATTGGTGAAACAAAATTAGAGGAATTATTAATTCAAGCTACAGATTCTAAAGGCGAGGAATTATATGTAAACAAGTACGGAGAAATACGTTCTGAAAATGGCAACCCTCCAATACCTCCAGAGGATATTGCTAGAGGAATTACAAAGCTCTTTAATATTGATGATCTTAAGAATAAAAAAGATTCTGTACCGGCAACGGCTTCATCAGGAGCAATCCCTGACAGTTTAACCAATGCTTGGAAAAATGGTTTTAATGTACCAGCCAAGTTAACTGAGTTATTAGCAGCAATAAATACTGAAGAATCGACCCAGTACAAGGGGGTTACAAATCAGTCTCCATTACAATTTACATTAAATGTTGATAATTCCATTGAACCTGCAATTATTGATATGTCATTTCTTAATGAACTCGGTGCCGACAAACTTAAAGAATATACCGGTGTTGATATGGCTCGAGAGATGACCAATCAAATAAACCGTGTTTATGGAGATCAAAGGTTTTTTGATTTTTCATCTTTAAAAGCAACTGATACTTCGACTACAGTTGATGTGTTCAAATTAACAGCAAATCAATCTGATCAAACACCAACTGAGGATGATGCAATAACAGTTTCTTTAACCGAGAAAAGAACAGGTAATGATCCTCAACAAGGGATATTTGGAGATTTTACTCAAATTACTCAAGAGGATGCAGTTACTGCTATACAGGCTCAAATAGATGAGGAAGCTTTTAGCAAAGGGTTAACAGCAGCAAATTTACAAGTGGCTGCTGAGAGATTAGCTAATCTTCAAACCTGGTCTGGTGCCAGGTCCCAAAAATCAGATTTTCAAATCAGTGCATCCCAAACCTCTTTATTAGGTGAAGAAAATGCCAGATTGGCAGCTCTTGATTTACAAGTTGTAAATTATGCGGCTGATGCTGCCGAGCCTACCAGAGCAGAACGTCAGCTCCTTACAATAAGCCCGTTATCTGTCACAACGACAACACCTTCGGCCTCTGGAACTTTTACTATTGAAGACTCTGGAACTGTTGAAGCAACAGTTGATGTATCAACTTTGGAAGCTAAGTTTGGTCAAAGAACTGAGATCAATGTTGGTGGAGTAGCCACTTCTGCTAACACTACTGCTGGTATATCTGAACGTGTGTTCATGACAGCGAGTGTAACTATGGGGGTTGCTGGTACTAACTACACAGTAGACTTACTGGGCGTAACAGCCAACACTTCTGCTATAACAACAGCGGTTGTATCTGCTTTGGGAACTCAATCAGTGGGTACTGCAGTTACAACTTTTACTGTGCAAAATAATGATGATACAAATGCTACTGACGGAGCTGAAAGAGAGTTTCTAATCAATTCGGCTGGTACCGGATTTCAAATACAATTTATGAGGTCGGATAAAGCCTCAACTGTAACGTTTACTGACAACTTGGCTGATGGTATACCAATCTTTACAGCTGGAGGAACCTCTGCAGTAAGTACGACCATTACTGATACAAGAGATTACGATAATAATCAAAGTGCTACGAGTGTTGCTCGTGCTTCAATTGATGCATTAGTTGCAACTGGCAATTATGAGGAAGTTGGCGTTGCAAAGGCTCAACAGATAGATCTAACTACATTAACATCTATAGGCACTAGTTTAGCTCAAACAACCTTGACGTTTACTTTACCGACAACAAGCTTAAACACTGGTGGTTCTGTATCGGTTACTGGCTATAGTGCAGCCATTAGTCAAGAGGCTTTGGCAAGATTAGTCATCGATAGAATAATTGAAAATGATTTGGCTGAGGAAGTTGCAGCATTCAAAAAAACCAAAAAAGATGGAGATGGCAACGAGCAAAGACAAATAGTAGATTTAGGAAATGGAAAAATTCAATTCAAGTTTTTAACTACTGAAACAACAGTTGGAGATATAACAATTAAAGACCAGTCTAATGCTCCTGTCGGAACTAATGGAGGAGCAGAGGGTGGAGCAACTGACACTATATTTACGTCTCAAGAATACAAAGCATCTACATTTGATACTCCGACGTACCCAGATGCAGCCACTGCAAAACGGCAAATACTTGATAATGATGATGGAACATACACAGTTCAATTTTTGACGGCCGATGAAGATAAAAATCCTCTGACTTCGACCATCTCTGATGGGGTGAGCATGACAGTAAATTCTGCTCAAATTCAGAGTTATCAGGTAACTAAGCCTGAAATACAAACCCTTACTTTTACCGCTCCAGCCAATCCAATTACTTTAAGTAAGAAAGTCACAATTGGAGGACAAGAAGTAACAATAGCCCCTGCTGCTGGCCAAGCATCAATAGAAACAGCTTCTGATGTAGCCACTTTTATGGCAACAGCCTTAGGAGATCGTTATCCTGACGCCGATATTTCAGCAACTGCCGCTCCTGCGGGTTCAGTGGTTATGAATTTCGTACTTGATGATGGAGACATCGACCTATTTACTCTTGTTGATACTGAGGCTTCAGGAATCACCATGACTGTAAATCAAGTTCAAGATTATTTTAATACTGCTGATTTAACAGAAAGAGATTTTGCTAGACAAGTTGCAGAATCAGTTGCACCAATCCATGTGGCCGCAAGACTAGCACTGGAAAACAAAGGCGACAAAAATGATGTTTTAGCTGCAATTAACACTGCAGTTGCGAGTCAAAATGTAGGAAATGCTTATTATAATAATGTTGCTACTATTCAAGCTGCGGCGTCAAGTGAAGCAGGTAAATCGTCTGCTACTGGATTGTCTGTTTATCTATCGGTTCTAAATAATGGAACAGGTATTCAAAGAGCTGCAGTTCAAGCCTATTCAAAAAGAGATTCCACAAGTGCCACAGTTCTACAATCAATACGAGATGCAAAAGCATTGGCAGATAACGAAGCCAACACTTTAGTTACCCTTTCAAGTACCCAAGCTGGTCTTGCAACCTCAAGTTTGTTAACAGTTCAAGATTTTGTAACAGATACGTCTGGAACAAGTGATATAAATAGTTCTTCGGCAATATCAAGAGAAAATAGATTTTTAAATATTAATGTTGGTTACAACGAGGTTGATGGTGGATTTTCATTTGGGGCAGCTCAAAATGATCAAATAAGTCTTCAATCTGCACAGGTTGCAACTGAAAACGTATTATTTGGTCTTGGCTTGCAACCAACTGCCGTAGATGAGGAAACAGATTTATACGGAACAGGTTTTTACCCTAACGGAAACGAAATCAGAAATGCATCCGATCAGCGTTATGGCATTAAAGTTGAATTTAATGACACCACTAAGACGTTTAATGTAGCCTCTGGAACAACTGGGGATACTTCAACGGTAAAAATCAGTGATGCAACGCCATTATCTAATTTGTTATTTGGTTTTGAAACTGCAAGGGCAGACTTGGTTGAACCAGCTGCTGTTGGACCTACACCTGTTGTGGAATCATCCAATGTGCCTCTTAGGGGCATTCTATCAACACCAGCAGTCTTACAAGGAACTTCAATTGGTATTAACTTAGATAATAAATTTGCAGTTGATCCAAGAAATGATACTTTCGTTGTGACTGTCGATAATGTGACAGGGCTTATAAAAATGCCTAACAAGGCAGACTATAACATTGAGGAGTTTAGAGAACTTCTTGAGCAAAGGGTAAATGCTTTAGCGGATTCATTTGGTAGAACTGTTAATGGTGTTAGCGTTACAGTTCAAACCAATCCAGTTAATGGCACTCGTTTTTTTGAGTTTACAACTGGCACAACAGGGGACGCTTCATTCTTAAAGGTAAGTGGTCCAAGTATCTGGGGTTTGTCAGATTTAGAAAGTTCAAGAGGTGCTACAACTGATTGGATTGAACCACCTCAAGCTACCGATGATGAGGGTTTCCCTCTCTATGTTGATAGAGATGGATTGGAAACTGCAAACCCAGGAGATTTCTCTGAAGAAGAAACAAGAGATTTATGGTCGCAAATCTTCTTTGACAAAGGGGAATTGACTTTTGACACTGCGGGAAATTTGTCTTCACCTCTGTCAGCTATAGATTTTAAAAGCACCACAATTGGTGAATCAGGAGCGACTCTAAAATTTGCTGTTGACTATACTGGATCTACGCAGTTTTCAAATCCATTTGCAATTTTAGCCCAAAGCCAAAATGGTAAACCTGAGGGTGATTTAATTGGACTTGATATTGGCGACGATGGTTTGGTTAGTGCTAACTATTCTAATGGTAGTCAAAAAAATCTAGCAAAAGTTGTAATTGCAAACTTCGCTAATGCAACAGGATTGAGGCAGATTGGTGATGCTAGTTATTTTGCAACATCGAAGTCAGGTTCAGTTACCTTGGGTGAAGCTGGAACTGCTGGTTTTGGCACGGTTCGTGCTGGTGCTAGAGAGAGAGCGAATGTTGATTTAACTAAGGAATTAATTGAGTTGATTACCAACCAAAGAAATTTCCAAGCTAATGCAAAAGCAATTGAAACCAACAATACATTAACTCAGGCAATTATTAACATTCGATAAAGGAATTTCTAAATTTTGAGAAAGTAAAAAAATGGACAGGCTTATTTACACTTCATTGGCGGGAATTACAGAGCGAAGGCCTCAGCGACAGGCCCAGTCGAACGATTTGGCGAATGTTTCCACTGTTGGGTTTAAAAAGAGTTTTGATCAGGCCTTAATCGCTATTAAAACAAGAGGTGATGGTTACGATACAAGAGTTCAGCCTCAGGCAAGAACAACTGATCAAATAAATCTTGCTCCAGGTCCAAGAATGGTAACTAATAAGGCGCTTGACATTGCGATGGATAACAAAACTGTTATGGGGGTTCAGGCTCCAAATGGAGAACTTGCTTTTACGCGACGTGGTGATTTAAGAATTAATAATAGCGGAATCCTAGAAAATGGCCAGGGGCACATAGTATTAAATGAGGATAGCGAACCAATAAGCGTTCCATTGGGATTCAAGATTGAAATTACTAGAGATGGAAATGTAACCGCAACAGATACAGATGCAATAGGAGTCGCTGCTCCCATACCTCTTGCTCAAATTTTGATCAGGGAGGCAAAAGATGCATTTTTGGTTCGTAGAGAAGACGGACTTTTCAAAGCAATTGGAGAGGATGTTGCTCCAAATGGAGACTTTGAAAGTGGGGAAATCGTACCTTCGCTCACTGCAGGAGTTTTGGAAGGTAGTAATGTCAATCCAATTAGAGCAATGATTGCTTTAATTGAGCATCAAAGAGATTTTGAGGAACAAATTAAATTTATCAAAGAAGCAAAATCAATTGATGAATCAGGCAACACAATGATGAAGCCTAGCTAACTAATTATAAAGGGATAAAGAGATGGATGCTTCACTTTGGATATCGAAAACAGGTTTAGATGCTCAACAAAAAAGAATGGGTGTCATTTCTAATAATTTGGCAAATGTCTCCACAACTGGTTTTAAAAGAGAACGAGCTGTTTTTGAGGATTTACTTTATCAGAATATACGACAGGCAGGAGGACAAACTGGGGCAGATACGCAAGCTCCAATTGGATTGTTGCTTGGAACCGGTACGAGGGTTTTAGCAAACGAAAAAATTCACATTCAAGGCAACATTATCACAACTGAAAATGCCTTGGATTTAGCAATTGATGGTGATGGTTTTTTTCAAATCGCTCAACAAGATGGAACAATTGCATACACAAGAGATGGAGGTTTTAAACTTTCAAACATTGGTCAACTTGTAACCGTTAATGGTGATTTACTTCAGCCAGTAATAACTCTACCTCCAAATACCTCAAGTGTGACGATCGGTAGAGATGGAATTGTCTCAGTAGAGTTATTCGCAGGCCAGGGGCAGCAAGTTCTGGGGCAAATACAAGTTGCCCGTTTTTTGAATAATGCCGGATTACAACCTATAGGATCTAACCTGTATAAGGAAACAATTGCAAGTGGAGTGCCAGCAGTATTGAATGCTGGGTTGGAAGGTGCTGGAATTATTCGTCAGGGTTCTTTGGAGGCCTCAAATGTCAATGTAGTTGAAGAAATGGTTAACATGATTGAAACGCAAAGAGCGTACGAGGTTAATTCAAAGTCTATCTCAGCAACTGATGGAATGCTACGTTTCTTGAACAACAATTTATAAATGGAATTTGAATGAAACTTCTATCTTTAAAAAAAATAATTTTTATGTTTTTGATGGTTTCGTACGTGATTTTTTTGTCATCATGTGCAACATCTTCAAAACAAAAAATTTTGCCTGACCCCGATTATGCCGCAGTTTTTCCGACAGTTAATCAAGATCCAAAACCTGTGACTGGTTCGCTTTATGATGGAGCAATGAGCGATAGCTGGTTCGGAAGAAGAACAGACTTCGAGGTTGGGGATATTGTTGTGGTCATCCTTGACGAAAAAATACAAGCTGATAGAACGCAAACAACCGATGTAAAAAGAGATACCACAAATGAGGTTGCTGCTGGAGCACTAGGCAAATTACCAATCATTAAAAACAACATAGGTGGTCTGGATGTTGATGGTTCATCAATAACCAGCAACGGATCTGGGACTGCTGGCCAAGAGGCTACTTTGCAAGGACAGATTTCTGTGACAGTAGTACAAATTTTACCAAACGGTAATTTGATTGTTAGGGGAGAGAAAAAATTAGAACTTTCCGAGGGTAGTGAGGTGATAAGAGTAGCTGGGATAGTGCGAACAGAGGATATTGCTCCAAATGGAACAGTATTTTCCAGAAGGTTAGCGAATGCTCAAATTTCCTACATAGGCAGTGGAGAGTTAGCCTCAGCAAATCGGGTTCCTTGGGGAACAGGACTTTTACTAAAATTTTGGCCATTTTAAATGAAAATATTTTTCGAACTTTTAAAAAATAAGCTTCTAGTTCGTTGTAATTGGGGAAAAGTAGTTTCTGACTTTGAATCCTTTTTAGTGCGATTATTTGTTCTTTGCATATTTCTTTCAGCAGGGGTAGTTCCTCAGGCCAATGCGGATCGCATTAAAGATCTAGCAAGCCCCGCAAGTGCAAGGGCAAATCAATTAATAGGTTACGGCCTTGTTGTGGGTTTACAAGGCACTGGTGATGGCTCAAGTATTTTCTTTACCACTCAAAGTTTAAGTGCAATTTTAGGAAAACTTGGGGTGAGTATTACAGGACAATTATCAGATTTTGAGACAGCTAATGCTGCTACTGGAAGACTAGATTTAAAAAATGTTGCTGCTGTGATGGTAACAGCTGAACTACCAGGTTTCTCAAAGCCTGGCCAAAGAATTGATGTAAGTGTTTCAGCCATTGGAAAAGCCACTAATTTAAGAGGCGGAAATTTATTATTAACTAGTATGAGAGGGGCTAATGGCGAGGTATATGCCCTGGCTCAGGGCCCATTAACAGCAACCGGAATTGACGCTGCAGGGGCCGGTTCAAAAGTTGTAGTGGGAGTTCCAACATCTGGAAGAATTCCGAATGGGGGGATTGTTGAACGCGAAGTCTTAACACCCTTTGAAAAAACTGATTATGTAGTTATAAATTTAAGAGAAAGTGATTTTTCGACCACTATAGCAATTGTGAATAAAATCAATGACACATTCGGCGATGGAGTTGCTAGAGCCATGGATCCGGTATCAATCATTATTGAGGCTCCTGAGGACACAACTCAGAGAGTATCATTTATGAGCATGGTCGAAAATTTAGACGTTGTACCAGCTGAGCCTCCAGCAAGAATTGTCATAAACTCAAGAACTGGAACTGTTGTAATTAGTCGACAAGTAAAAGTTACTGCAGCTGCAGTATCTCACGGTACTATTTCTGTGACAGTCGCTGCTACTAACGAGGTCAGTCAGCCGCTACCATTTTCTCAAGGCGAAACAGTGCCTGTTCAGAATGCTGATATTGAAGTTGCTGAACCCAATAAACCAATGTTTTTATTTCAACCAGGAGTTGACCTTCGTCAGATTGTAGATGCTGTAAATCAAGTAGGTGCAACGCCATCCTCACTTATCGCAATAGTTGAAGCGTTAAAAAGCTCAGGAAGTCTCAGAGCAGAATTGGTGATAATTTAAAATGGATGAAGTTTCGGGTCTACCCCGCTCCTCACTTGATTTTCAAGGTCTTGGTGAACTCAGAGCCAGAGCGCAAAGTCGAGAAGAGGCAGCAACGCGGCAAACCGCTCAACAATTTGAAGCTATGTTTATTCAAATGATGCTCAAGTCAATGAGAGATGCTGTCCCCAAAAGTGAGTTATTAAAGTCAAAGGCTATGGATACTTTTGAGGCTATGTATGACAGAGAAATTGCAGTGGCATTGTCCAAAAAAGGTGGATTAGGTTTAGCCGACATGATGATGAAACATTTGTCGCAACCAAAAACAGCCACAAAGGATTATTTGCAAGACAGACAATCGATGCAAAAAACAATGCAATTAGAAAAGGTTAAAAAATCATTTGATCTAATTAGAGATACATCTAACAAGGCAATTCCATTAAAAACGAATCAACAAAAGGCCTTGCCGGTTCATGAATTGAGAGACAGAACCTTTTCAATTAGAAAGTAGGATGAAAATTAAAATGGTGATCAACATTAAGAAAAGCCTATTAATAAGCATAACAAAGGTAAAAAATTCTTAGATGAGTGATATTAATTCAATTGCAGCTGGGGCTGTAGCCAACTATCAGAAAGCTCTTGCAACAGTTGCAAACAATATAGCAAATGTCGATAGTGAGGGTTATTCTCGCCAAGAAGTCTCGTTATCGGAAAATACACCAACAAAGTTTGGCACATCTTTTTTTGGAACTGGGGCTAGGCTAGATGGTGTTAAAAGATTATATGACGGTTTTATTGAAGATAGTTTGAGAAACAGCACTAGTGATCTCAGTCAACAAAATCCAATGGTTGATTATTCAAACAGAGTCATAAATATTCTTGGAAGTGAAAACGTTGGATTAACATCAGCTCTAGATCAGTTTTTCAATTCAGCTAGAGAATTGTCGACAGATCCATCATCACTAATAATGCGAACAGTATTTTTGTCAGATTCCGAAAATTTGACAAGTAGATTTAGTGATCTTTCAAGCCAAATGGATTTAATAGTAGATGAAACCAAGGAGGCAATTAATTCCGATATTTTAAAATTAAATGTACTTGCAGAACAACTAACACTTGTTAATAAACAATTAGCTGCCACAAAGATTTTAGCCCGACAGCCTCTGCAATTACTAGATGAGAGAGATCAAATTTTAAGGGAAATGGCAGAGATTGCCAAAATTAAAGTTAACGAGTCTCCCAATGGATCCATTGATGTGAGTTTAGGTTCAAATTTTGCGGGAGGCGTTATAGTATCCGATTTGGAATACGACAAGCTAGTAGCAACTTTTGATGAGGCTGATATAAGTAAAGTTGATCTTCAATTAGGACAATATGAAAAGACTGTCGAAGTGGTCTCAGGAATTGGAGGGGGAAGCCTTGGTGGTTTGCTCTCTTTTCGCAAAACTCTTTTGGAGCCAACATTCCGCTCGTTGGATGAGTTAGCTAAGACCCTGGTTCACGAGGTTAATGAGCTTCACAAAAAAGGTTTGGATCTGAATGGAGATAAGGGCAAAGATTTTTTTAGAATTGATCCAGAACTTACAGTTGTTCATTCTGAACTTGGTTCAAATGTTAGGTTAACTCCCGTTGTAATTGATTCATTGGAAATAAATGCCAATGAAATCGAATTTCAATTTGATGCAGAAGCAGGACAAGTCTCAAATTTAACGCTTGATGGGCAATATCGCAAAGGTGATGTAATTGAGGTTACGCTCAACGGAGCAACAATCAAATACACCGTTCCTTTTTTGGGTATTGAAGATGTAGGAGCTACTGTAGATTTGGAGGAAATAAGAGATGGGCTATTTCAATTTTTAGATGCAAATTATGGCCAATCTCTCCAACTATCTAAAGAATCTGATAGACAAATAAACATTAAAAGTGAAGAGTTTGGTTTTTTTTCATTATCGCCTGGAACACTCTCATCGGAAGGCTTAATAAGTACAACGACACAAAGAGGTTTGTGGCAGGCTACCGACCAAGCAACGGGCTCAAAAGTGGTTGGTGTAGAAAGCATTAACATTAATGGTCTTAACATAGCTTTTTCCGGTAACCCACAAGATGGCGAGATTTTATACTTAAAAAGCGAAAATAGACCCGCTGCAGGCATTAGAGTTGCTTTTGAAAACCCGGCTTTAGTTGCAGCTGCTGGGGATTTTAGAGTCATTGATGATGAGGAAAATCCTAGTGGTGTTAATGCTCTTGTTGACGTCGATTCAGAATTAACAATGTCAGATCTGGCTTCAAACCTAAACAATGTTTTGGTTAATCAGAGTTTTGGTGAATTAGATTCTGTTTTTAAAGATTATGACAAGCCAACAGTTCCCCCTGTTTCTATTATTCCAGCCGGCTTTCAGGATATACAAATGGTTATTACCCCTGCAGATTTGGACAAACCTGTTGATTTACAGCTTCTTACTAGGGAGGGAAATCATCTTGCAGGAAATAAATTTGGAGACAAACAAGTTGCTCTTGAGGAGGAGCGAATTGGGAGAAAATTAACAGAGGTAGAACAAATCCCAATCAGAGAAAGAGCTGGAAGAGAGTTTTTGGAATCTGCGTATGAGGCTAAAGTTGGTTTGACGCCAGGTAGTACCTATAGTGATAAATATTTTGGCGTATACGGCCCAGATAGTTACAGAGACATGGATATTTTTTATGGTTTGAAGGCTCTTCCAGATGCGTTACCAGAACTAGGACTAGATCATGTAGTTGACTCAGGAAAATTTACTCTTGGTGTCTCTAAGTCTGAACCAATAAACGAGTCTGAGCTTGGTCTGGGTTTTACTGAGGAAACGTTTACCCTAAATGGAAAAGCTTTAACAGCTCTAGAAATTGATGCCGCAGATACCATGGAGGCTAATGATATTAGAAGATGGTTAAAACCTCAGGCCGAAGAATTTGGTATTAAAGTTGAGGCTTCTTCTGAGATTAAAATTACATCAGCTCAAATTCTTCCAAGATCTGGTTTAAAAATAAATGGGACACAAGTTTTAGCTGAAGATACAATTCTGAAGTCCTCTACAGATGATGACATTTCAGCAGAGTTAAGAACAAGGTCAGATTCAATTCGAGAAATAAGAGATGCAATAAATTTACAAACTTCCATTACTGGCGTTGCAGCTTATATGGATCCCGATGGTGATTTGGTTCTTGGAAACCAAACAGGAAAAAATATTGACATTGCTGGTGTTTCAGCTGCCAATATTCTCGGTATTTCTGCAAAAGAGTACTTTGGAGAATTGGAACTGACACGGCTTATTGATCAAGTGAGAGTTTTCGCAGGGGAAATGGACTTTACCGAGGGTCTCACGATAAATAATGTGATTGTTGGCTCACAGGGCTCTTTTTCTGACATAGATGACGTTAAAGATAAAATCAATGAACTAGCAAAAACTGATTATAGACTCAATCAAGTTACAGCATATTTAGATACTTCAGGGGCCTTGGTTATTGGTACTACTAGCACTGATGGAATAGTTATGGCAGGTAAGAATGTTTTAAATTTAAGTCCAGGTGCATACGTGAGAGATCTTGAAGAGGCAAAAACAACTAATGATGGACTTCCGGCTGAGATAAGGCTCGGTTTTGGTGGTAGAGGTACCCCTGCTGATTTGAAGAGACTTGGTTTTGATACAAGCATTTATATTAAGGGATCAGTACCTGAAGACATGTTGGTTTTTGCTGATGGGGATGCTGCCTTTTCTTTAGCCGCCTCATACGAAGAGGTAGTAGCTGATCGAATTCAATTGCTAAGGGAAAACCCTATTGAAATTATTTTTACTTCAGATACTCGATATCAAATTATTGAGAGCGCTACTGAAACCATTTTGGCCGAAAGGGACTTCAACATTTTAGAGGGAATTAGTTATCAAAATTTGGAAATATCTTTATCAGGACCTCCAGCTACAGGTGATAGATATTTAGTTGACGGAAATATTGATGGAATTGGAAACAATCAAAATATCATTGCTATTGCTGGGTTAGAAAAAAAGAGGGTTACTGGGACAGATAAAGGATTAACTTTGAGCGAAGGTTACGATGGAATGGTAACAACTATAGGCAACTACTCTCAAAGAGCTGCAGTGTCAAAGGAGGCTTTAACAGTTATATATGAGGAGTCTGTTTCCAAAAGAGATCAAGTATCAGGAGTTAGTCTTGATCAGGAGGCAGCTGATTTGGTTAGATATCAACAAGCTTACCAAGCTTCTGCAAAAGTAATGCAGACAGCCGGTATTCTTTTTGACGCCATTGTAGCTATCAGATAGGAAAAAAGAAAATGAAAATTTCGACGTCACTTTTTTTTGATCGTACTGTGGATCAAATGATAAATACTCAAACTACATTAGCCAATAATCAAACAAAGTTATCCACTGGTAAAAATGTTGTAAATCCAAGTGACGCTCCTGATAAGGCTACAGCAATACAAAGAGTCAAATCTGTAATTAGAAGGCAGGAATCTTTTGAACAAAATTTGCAACAAGCCAAGAATAGACTTATAGCGGAAGAAACTGCTTTAAGCGCTACTAATGATGTTTTGACACGTATTAAAGAATTGGCAATTCAAGCTTCTAATGGAACTCTTGGACCTAAGGATAGAGAGTTGGTTGCTGTAGAGATAGAGGGTTTATCTAATGATTTAATTGCTCTAGCTAATACTCAGGACGTAAATGATAATTTTGTTTTTTCTGGAAGCAGAGTTCAAACAAAGCCATTTGAAAAAGATGCCGCTGGTAAAATAGCTTACTCTGGCGATGAGACACGAAACCAGGTTCAAGTCGGAGAACAAAGAATGATTCGTTTTAATAGAACCGGTACCGATGTTTTTGCCCGTGTTGTTAGAGAGGAAGCGGATGGATCAATTACTGGAAAAGGTTTTTTTGAGGCTTTAACTCAACTTGCTGAGGCAATAAAAAACTCTGATGAGAGTTCTATGCAAACTGGAATCAATGATCTTGATCAAGCCTCCTTTAACATTTCACTAGCTACTGCTAAAGTTGGGACAGAAATGGCAGTTGTTGAAACCCAGAAACTAGTTAATGAGGAAACAGTGCTTCAATTAAAAACAGCTTTATCGACGGTAGAAGATTTGGATTATGGGGCTGCAGTAACTGAAATGCAAAAAAATATGCTTGCTCTTCAAGCTACACAAAGTAGTTTTTCTAAAATCTCATCACTAAGTCTATTTAATTATTTGAGATAAAAATTTAATGATTAAAAACTAAAGTTTTTTTAATTAGAGTCGATAAGAAAGGTGTTGTACTGTATTAAAAATAATAATAATTACGAGGTATCTAAGTGGCAAATTCAACGACAGATTTCGTTAGTAGTCTTGGAGCAGGTTCTGGCATTAATATAAAAGAGCTATCTCAAGCATTGGTTGACGCCGAGAAAATACCAAGAGAAAGTTTAATCCAAGGCAAGATTGATAAAAGCACTGCAAAAATATCTGGTTTAGGTGTCGTTAAGGCTGTTTTAGAACGTTTCAGAACCTCATTCAAAGCACTTGATTCTTCTGCAGATTTTAATGAATTTACTACAAGCAATTCAAACTCTTCTGCTTTAAAAATTTCTACCTCTTCCCTTGCTAAGAAAGGTTCTCATACTATTGGCATTAACGCTCTTGCAAAAGCCGCAAGGGAACAATCATCTGGTTTCTCGTCTACGGCAGCTGAATTAAACGGTGGAGAGGCATTTGCGATACAAATAAGTACCAGAGAACAACAAAAATTGACTTTTTCTGCCGCATCTGTTGCGGGTACTTTGACAATATCTGGTATCAATGTTTCGGTAGCTGCAGGGGACTCTGCGGCAACAGTTGCTGCAAAAGCAAAAGAAGCGTTACAGGCAAGTGGTAGTTCTTTCATTTCCTCAAATTCCGGTAGGGAAATAACAGCAAAATCCGATGGTACTTTGACAGTTACTTATGAACTAAGCGAGGGTGACGTTGTTTCTTCTGCTTTAACTGTATCCTCTGTTGGGTCCTCAGATGTCACTGCATCGTTTACTACTGTGAGAAATGGCTTACAGGAGTTGACTATAGGTTCAGCTGAGGCGACACCACTTGGGGTCGTGAGTGCTATCAATTCATCCACTTCCACTTTGGGTATAACGGCACAACTTATTAATGATGGATCTGGTGGAGCCACTCCTTATAAGATTTTATTAACAGGGGAAACTGGCATTAATAACCAGTTCAGTGTTTCTTCAACTAGTTCTATCCCCGAAGCACAAAGAGTTAGTTTTGGAACTGCCCAATCAACTGGTGCATTCACTGTAGCAGGGGTTTCGATTGCAGTTTCAGCTGGTGAGAGTCCTTCTGTGATTTCTGCTAGAGTCAAGACAGCGTTAGAAGCAGATGTTTTTATTACTAATTCGGCTGGCCGGTCGATTTCTCAGTCCAGCGACGGATCATTATTGATTACTTACACTAGATCAGACGCAGACGCCGCGTTTCCTACTTTTGCAAGCCTCTCTGGAGTTGTAGAAGCGACTGTTGCTGAGCAGCAAGCCTATTCGGCTAATTCTACGAACTCAACTATGACCTTTAGTACTGTACAGTCAGCATCAAATTCCGTTTTGGTGGTAGACGGTATGTCAGTTGAGAGGGCTACAAATTTAATTGGTGACGTGATTTCTGGGGTGACGATGGAGTTGTTAAGTACAGCCTCAGCAGCAGCAGCAGCTAACATTGCAATTGCAAGGGATACGTCAGCTGTAAAAGCCACTCTTACTGAATTAATTACAGCATACAACGAAGGTGTATCTGACTTTGCGATTCTGACTGGGACCCCTAATGAAGAAGATCCAGAGGATACATATAGCGGCTCCTTGAATGGCGAATCATCAGTTCGTTCTATACAGTTTAAATTAAGAGATATGTTAATTAATAATTCCTCAACTCCAAGCAACAACTTGTCAGCTTTAAGGGATATAGGTATAACTCTTGATAGAAACGGCATTATGCAAATTGATGATACTAAATTAGATACGGCTTTAAACACAAAATTTGATGAAGTTGTTACTTTGTTTGGAGCGGACGCTACGATAACTTCTTCAAGTAAAGGTATAGCAGGAGATGCTATAACAAAACTTGACGAAATGTTGTCTACTACCGGCTTGGTTAAGCGTCAAGAGACTTCAGCAAATAGCAACGTAACAAAGTATAAAGAGGATTTAAGTAAATTAGAGGCCAGAATGGAAGTGCTTTTAGAGAGGTATACAAGACAATTTGCGATTATGGATGCCTTGGTTGGGCAATTAAATGCTCAAAGAGAGAGTTTGAAAGGCTCATTCGATGCTTTGATGTCTACTTATACTAAATAGAAAAAGTTAAAAAAATCTTATATAAATCAGTAATTTAAAAAAAAATTTAAAAAAAAGTTAATTTTTTACTAAAGTTTATTTATCCACTGTCGATTCCCTGATTAACTGCTTTTATTAGCTGAATTAATAGATGCGTTTACAAATGCACTGGGATGATAGTGGATATGATAGATAAAATTGATAGCTTGAGACCGACTGAAGTCTCTACGACCCTTCAAGGACAGCAACCTAACAATGGTGCTATTTCTACTGGCGTTTCTGTACCGAATGCTACTTCTTCAACCGATGTAGTTCAAAAACTTGAACCAATAAAATCTGCTACAAGTAAATTATCGGAAATAACATCCGAAACATTAGCTCAAAAACAAAAGAATTTGCAGCTAGCTGTGGAACAAATCAACTCCGAACTTACTTCTCTTCAAAGTGAGATTGGATTTTCGGTTGATTTTGAAACCAACAAAAACATTGTAACCGTTACCAGAAAAGACTCTGGAGAGGTTGTAAGACAAATACCAAGTGAAACTGTCCTAAATATTGCAAACAATATTGAGAAGTTAAAGGGTGTTCTTTTTGATAAATTAATTTAAAAAAATGAAATTAAATGTTGCATAAATAATTCATATGTTGTATTTTTGTATCAAATGTTGTTAAATTGTTATTAATCAAGTTGTAGTTATTAACCATCACTAAAAATAAAAGAGCCTACGGGGGATTTACATGTCAGTAATAAACACAAATATCAAGTCACTAGTTGCGCAGGATGTTCTGACGCAAAATAGTAAGAGATTAGCAGTAGCCATGGAAAGACTTTCAACTGGAAGAAGAATCAATTCTGCTACAGATGATGCGACCGGTCTTGCCATCGTTACTAAACTAGATTCTCAAACACGAGGTCTTCAAACCGCCATTAAAAATGCAAATGACAGTATGTCTGCCGTTGAGACAGCTGAGGGTGCAATGCAAGAGGTCACCTCTATTCTCCAGAGAATGAGAGAACTGGCTCTTCAGGCTTCATCTGATACTAATAGTGATTCCGACAGGGCTTACTTACAAAACGAGGTTAATCAGTTATCAACTGAGCTGGATAGAATTTCAAATACTACCCAGTACAATGCCATTAATCTTTTGGATGGTGGCTACCAGAACAAGGTTTTTCAAATAGGTTCAAATGGTGGCCAAACAATGAACATCTCGATTGGTAGTATGAATACAGCTGTTTTAGGAGCAGCCACTTCTAATGCTGGACAGGTTACAACAACAACTTCAGTTGCTGCATCTACCTCTTCGCAGACTGTTACATCTGGTGGAAGTACTGCTAAGGGTACCGATGCTGTTCAAACGGTTGTCAATTTAGAATTTTTAAATAATTCAGGCTCTGATGCATATGGTTTTAATATTGTAGACAGTCTCTCGGGGTTGACTGCATCAGTTAGTAATTTAACAGTAGACATGACAAATAGTGTGAGCAAAGACGCTTTTGTGGCTGCTCTTAATTTGAGTGCTGCAACGGGTCAAACTGATACAACTATTACCGGAGCTGCAGCTTATTCATCTGCTATTACCGGTGCCTTAGATATAACTTCATCTAGTAATTACGGTAAAGTTCGTTTCGCTATTTCTGTTGATGGCGGTGCTACCACCCAGGTTGATCTCAGAAGCAAGTTAGTATCTACCTCAGGTGTTGACTCAAGCTCGGTTACTCAGACACAAATTATTGCCGCTTTAGATTCAGAACTCGAGCGTTTATTTGATGCTAGAGTTGGCGCAGCTAATTCTTCAGACAAACTAACCATTACTGATGAGGCTGGAAGACGTATCAAGGTTACTCAAGGTGCAGGTGATGGAACAATGTTCGGAACTGATGCCACAAATAATGGTGGTCTTCTTGCGATAGAAACCACAAGAAACAACATTAGTGCGGCTTGGAGTGGTGATAATTTGGTTGTTACAAATACTGCTGGTGGTAAAGTTGCTCTGAGTGGATATACTGCTCAATCTAGTAGTCAAGTGGTTTATAACACTGTAAATGATGCACAATCAGAAGGTGTCAATGAGCCAATTTTATTGGCCCAAGCAAACGATAACCAGACAACCCAAGCCTCTGCCACAATTCAAGGCAAAGTTGAAAACTCTCAGGTTTCTCTGCGTTTCTCAGACCTTGTTGGTAACGGAACAACGGCTAGTTACGGATTCACAATCACTAACGGTGCTGGTGATGTCTACGGTTCTGTTGACTCTCTTAATGTTTTGTCAACGATAGATGCAGATGTAATTAAAGCCTCTGTTATGGCAGCGTTATCTTCTGGAGTAGCTAATTTAGCTGGAACTGATTCGTCATTCGATGTGCAAGAATGGGATGTTTCTTATAATGCTGGAAATTTATCCATCACAAACTTGCAAGGAAGGGCCATAGGAATTGAGAAATACAGTAGTACTGATGGTTTCTTGACCGTAACACCAGTTAATGAAGTTGGTGCTGCTGAAATTCTTGCAAGTCAAAATGCATATTATTCAGAAACAAGAGTTCAGTTAAATACCAGTGCTTTTGGTCAAAACTTTTCTGGAGTTGGTACAAACAGGTTTACATTTTCTTTGGATGGCGTTAGCAATACAGCAGATTTCACTGTAAGTGTTGATGGTGCTTCTTCCGATGGTGGACTAGTAAGTGGTGCTACATTTGCTTCGGCTGTCGCTCATTCACTTGCCACAGCTTCTATTACTATTAAAGATCCTAATGATGGAAGTGTAATAGCCGCTGCAGACCTTTCAGGCATCAGTGTTACATATGATGCTGATACAGCAGAATTGGTATTCAGAGATTCTAATGGTCGTTCCATGGGATTTGGATATCATGCTGCCTCCAACAACCTTACAGGGCTGGGAATTGGTCCACTCTCAACAGATGCTGTGACTGGCAATGCCAATAAATCATTCACTGTTGACAGAGCATCGACTGCCGCGCAGGGAGATGTAATAAACGCTTCAGAAGTTACATTAACATTTAGTACTGCAAATGCTGCATTTAACTTTACATTGAACGGTAACTATCTGGATGGTTCATCAAGTAATGCTAGCGCTGCTATGGCTGCTGCAGTATCTGCCAACTTTGGCTCTGATGTTGCAACACTCACAAGCAAGTTGGATGCATTAATGACCAAGGTAAATGGTGCGCATGCCAATTCGGTCTTTGAGTACTCAATTGACAATTCTGGAAAAGCTGTAACTATAAGGCAAAGGGATGGTGGTGAGATTGTTGTCGGTGGTTTTGTGACAGCTTCAACTCATAAAACACTCACTGCAGCTTTAAGTTCTCCTTCAGGACAAGCTACAGCTCAAACATTGTCTTTCTATGGCCATGATAAGGCTTTACAGGCAACTGCCATAGGAACCCAAGGAGTGGCTACAACCGCTACATTAAATGTAACTGGTGATGATGTCTATTCGATGATGATATCTGATGGAACCACGTCATATACTGCAAGTAACTTAATTGTTGACACTAGCGATACCACTAGTACAACCAACTTTGCTGCTTCTATCGAGGATGCACTGCTTGGTTCAAAAATCGGAGTATCTATGGATAATAGTGGAAACATTTACTTTAGTAGAACTGATGGTGGGTCAATAATTTTACAGTCCTTTACATCATCCAACGGGAGCACTGGAACCTGGACACCTGGTACAAATCAAGGTAACACTGTTACACTTGCCGGAACAGGAACTGTTGCTGGAGCTAGTATTGTTTCATCCAGTAGTACTGGTAGTAGTAGCTCTTCTTCTAGTGGTGGTGTAAGTTACACTTCAACTGGTGGTACATCGATAGCAGGCATGAGTATAACTTCTCAAAATAATGCTAGTGCGGCTATTGCAATCATTGATTCAGCCTTAAGTTATGTACAAACAGAAAGGTCGAATCTTGGAGCAATCACCAATCGACTTACCTATACTGTTGACAACTTGACTAATGCAATGACAAATGCAGCTTCTGCAAGGAGTCGTGTATTAGATACTGACTATGCTGCTGAGACCGCTGAATTAGCTCGAACCCAAATAATTCAGCAAGCTGCAACAGCAATGTTAGCCCAAGCTAATCAACAGCCACAAACTGTTTTGGCTTTATTACAGTAAATCTCTAAAGAAATTGGATATTTATCCGATCAATTTAAAGAGTTATTTTGAAATACCCCAGGTTTAGCCTGGGGTTTTTCATTTTTACAACACTTTTTGCAAAAAAAAAGGAATATTTCTTAAAGTTTGTCAAGAAAAAGTTTCACCGGACGATCTCCTCAACGTACAGGAAAATTCAGGAAATTATTTAGTATCTGGATTTCATCAACTGATTAAGTTATAGGAGATAGTTACATGTCAGTCATTAACACCAACCTCAAGTCGTTGATTTCTCAAGACTCATTGAGCATTAACAATAGAAACTTGTCGACTGCCATGGAGCGGTTGTCAACAGGTAACCGTATCAATTCGGCAAAAGACGATGCAGCTGGTCTAGCAATTAGTACCAGAATGCAATCACAAATTAACGGTTTAAACATGGCCGTTAAAAATGCTTACGATACAGTCTCATTAACAGAAACAGCCGAAGGAGCAATGGAAGAAGTTACAGTCATGCTTCAAAGGATGCGTGAACTTGCCTTGCAGGCTGCAAACGATACAAACAGTGCTAAGGATCGTAGATATATTCAAGACGAAGTTGACCAATTAGCTGCAGAGATCGACAGAATTGCAGGCACAACTCAATTCAACTCAATCAATGTATTGGATGGAAGTTACGCAAGTAAAATTTTCCAGATTGGCTCCAACAACAATCAAACTATGAATATCTCTATTGGGAGCATGAATTCAAGTGTGCTTGGTGTAGCCACTTCAAATTCTGCTTCAGATTCTGTAAGTGGTGCCACAACAGGGACCACTTCTACAGAATCAACTATCGGAGCCGCTGCGGAAGGAACACCACCTACAAAAACATCGGTTAATCTAGAGTTTTTAAATAGTTCTGGGACAGACAATTATAGTTTTACAATTGTTGATGATATTTCAGGATTAACTTCCCAGGTCACTGATTTAACTGTCGATATGACAAACAACTTAAGTAAAGATGCTTTTGTTGCCGCATTGAATCTATCTGGACAAACAGCTCAAACTGATACGATTGCATCTGGTTCGACAAACTTTTCTGCAGATATTGCAGCTTCTTTGGATTTAACAAACGCTGAAAATTACGGAAAGGTAAAGTTTGCGATTTCCATAGACGGAGGTGCAACAGTACAAGTTGATCTGAAAGATAGATTATTTTCCAATGCTGCAGTTACAAATTCTGCTGTTACAGTAGCCCAAGTAATCACAGCAATGGATAACGAATTAGAGAGACTTTTTGATTCGCGAGTTGGAGCAAGTGCTAACTTGGCAGGAACTCTTAACGTTGAAGATCAAGAGGGAAGGAGAATTAAAGTTTCCCAAGGTGCGGGTGATGGATCACTCTTCGGAACTGATGCGGCAAATAACGGCGGCATCCTAGCAAGAGAAACCACAAGAAATAATTTAACCGCTGAATGGGAAGGCAATACCTTGAAGGTCACGAATGAGGCCGGTGGTAAGGTTGCTTTGTCGGGTTTTTCAGCTGGTGCGAGTAGTGCGGTAGTCTTTAATGTTGTTGATGACAATCAAACTGATGGAGTTAATGAGCCAGTTTTGCTTGCCACTGCAACTTTAAATATGAATACTCAGGCAACTTCAACTTATACAGGTAACGTTGAAAAATCGAATATAGAGTTGGTCTTTTCTGATCAGACTGGAAATTCAGCCGCATCAGCAATGTATTCTTTCAGCATAACTAACGGCGATGGTGATGTTTATGCTAACTTTGAAGCCTCCGCGTTGAACGTGCATTCAGTAGTTGATCAAAACAAAGTAAGAGATGATGTACTTGCACAATTGTCTGCTGGTATGGTGACGCTTGCTGGAACTGATTCCTCATTTAATGTCAATGAATTTGATGTGACATTCAATGGAAATCGATTAAGCATCACAAATAATGCAGGTCGTGCAATTGCGGTAGAAAACTACAGTAGTAGTGCTGGCTTTATGACTGTTACACCAGGTAATGAGCCTGGAGCAGGTACTGTTCTTGCAGATAAAAATGCATATTATTCTGAAATGCGAGTTAAATTAAATACTGGTGCTTTTGGCCAAGATTTATCCGCAGTCAACACAAATAGATTCCTCTTTAGTGTTGATGGTGTGACAAATTCAGCAGACTTAGTTATTTCCACTCAAGGCTCTGCAGGTTTGACCAGTGCTGGATTAATTAGCGGAGCTGCATTTGCTGCAAGTGCTAAAGAAGCTATCAGCGCCGCGGTAATTACGATTGTAGATCCAAACGCTCAAGGATTACATGGTGGTAGTATAGTAGCTAATGCTGATGTTGGAAGCATAACAGTTACTTATGATGCAGATACCGCTGAGTTGGTGTTCAGAGATGATGCAGGTAGAGCTCTAGGCTTTGGTTATGATGCCTCAGCAAACAATCTTGCAGGCTTAAATGTTGGACCGCTGTTAGATCAATTTGTGTCTGGTCCTGCAAATAAGAATTTCGAAATAAATCGAGACTCGGCTGTTGCTCAGGGCGATGTATTAAACGCTACTGAAACAACGATTACGATTAGTGATGATGATGCTGCCTTTAACTTCCAAGTTAATGGTCAATATTTAGATGGAGCATCTACAAATGCAAGTGCGGCAATGTCAGTAGCAGTTACATATAATGTTGCCGATGGATTTGAAAATTCGGAATTAAAAGGAAAATTGGATTCCTTGATGACCACCTTAAATGCTGTTCATGGATCAAATGTCTTTGAATACAGTGTTGATGGCAGAGATATAACTCTTTATCAACGAGATGGTGGTGAGATAGCAGTGGGTGGATTTGTAACCGCTAACACTCATAAAGATTTAACTGCTTCAATGTCTCCTGGAAGAGCTGATCAAGGTGAAACTGTTGAACTTAAGTTCCAGAATCATGATAAGCAATTGTTTGCAACTGCTGATGGAACCGGTGCCGTACCTACAACTGCCACTTTGAACATTGAAGGAGATGACCTCTTTGCTCTGAAGATTTCAGATGGAACACAAACTTATTCACTTGCTAGTACTGTAGTAGATATCAGTAATGGCAGAAGCACAGATAAGTTTGTTGAAGCTCTGGAGGAGTCTTTGCTAGGGTCAGCAATCAAAACGACAATGGATACTGATGGAAATGTGTTCTTTAAAAGAGATGATGGTGGACAGATTATTCTTCAAGAATTCACATCATCAACAGGTAAAACAGGCACTTGGAGTCCTGGAGCAGGTATGGGCAATTCAATAGCTCTAGATGGTTCAGGAGCAGTAGAAGGTTATACCACCACTACCTCAGGCACAAGTTCGAGTAGTTCAGTCTCTGGAGGGGGTAACACAGCAGTTTCCAGTATAGATGTCACTACTAGCAGTGGTGCGCAAACAGCACTATCTGCCATTGATTCTGCTCTTGATTATGTCCAGGCTGAGAGATCTAATTTGGGTGCTATTCAAAATAGATTGACTCACACAATAGACAATTTGACAAATATTGTGACTAGTACTTCTGCCTCTCAAAGTCGAATTCGCGATACAGATTATGCGAAAACAACTTCAGAGTTAGCAAGAACGCAGATTATTTCACAAGCTGCTACTGCGATGCTTGCACAAGCAAATCAGCAACCTCAGTTAGTTCTTCAGTTGTTGCAGTAATAGTAGTAATCAAGTAATTTTCTCCATAGCCACTTTTAACCCCGGTCCGCCGGGGTTTTTTTTTTATTAGAAGTTAGTTTGGCCACTTTATGGGGGAGTCATGTGCATAAAGAAACTACATATTTTGCTAAAAAATTGGCCTGTAAAAACAAATATTTATTTCATCTGAATTGAATAGCATTCACCAGAGCCTTCAGGAAGTTCAATAACTCTTAGGTTTCTCTCTGCTGCGTAAAGATGATGGCTTGGACTGTTTAATCGTGAGTAATTGTGTAAAAACAATGCCCCGCTTTTGTCATGTGCAAAAGCATCTATGAACTCTCTCGCCTCATTGACAGATTTAGAAGAAAAAACACCAACTATAAAAGCGTCTTGTTGGAGTAAAGAGCGACATATTTCATTTTCAGTAGTCAGAAAATTTTCAGGTGAAAAATTTTGCATGATTTCTCTGGAAACCGGGCTATCAAGTTGATGATCAACAGGATCAAAGCCCAAGTATGAGATATTGTTTTTTTTGTCTCCATGTAAAAAACTTAAAATAGGATTAAACACACCAAATTCTTTGATACCAATTCCAACTGCTATTTTTGAAACTTTGAAGTTGGTGAGGATTGCATGAAGCTTGATCAAGATGGATCTGGCTTGAATATCAAGTTTGTTACCGTCTTTAACTAATAAATCTATAGATGCAGGAATTTCTCTCGCACCTTCGAATTGCGTAAGAGCTATTTCTTTCAAACTCATGAAAGGGTCGTTATATGTACTCACGCTACAATAACCTTTGCTATGCGATCAACCAGTTCTGTAACGGATTCATCTCTATTTCTTCGGAAAATCGCAACATTAGGATAAGCAATTGACCACTCGTCATCGATACCTAGTATCCATGGTCCTTGAGGTTCAGGCATAACAATTCCTACTTTTTGGCCGCAAGCGCCAGCAAAATGCACAAGTGCAGTTGAGACTGAAATTATTCCATCACAGGCTGCGGCAATAGCAAGCCAATCATCAAGCTTAACTTTGAAGTCAATGCTAGGAAATGAGACTAATTCATAGCCTTTTTCCTTGATGAGATTTTCATCAGCAGAAGTGTCTCCATACTGAAGATTTACACATAGTGCACCTCTTTCAAAAATAGGAAGCCAGTTTTCAATTCCGAGTGCTTTTGCTTTTTTTTGTGATTCCCAATAACCACCTTTCCAAGAAATACCTACTATTGGCCTTCCTTTAGCAATATCTCTCAACTGTTTTTGATATTGCACATAAAGGTCGCCATTTACTTGTAAAAATGGTTTTTTGTAATTCGTAAAACTTTCTACTGTTGGTCTATAACGGCCTGGTAAGCTACCTAATGGTATGAACCCATTTTTTGCAAGACTATTTTTGGACCATGATTCAAGCAAACCGGGCAACCCAACTTGAAGTTTTGGAAAGGATCTTTTTATTATTGGTTTTAGCCTAGCTTCACAAACGAAAAAAAGATTATTCCATTCTTCAATAGCATCTTCCATTACGCTTAAAAAAAGTATTTGGTCTCCAATACCTTGCTCAACGCATATCAAAGTCCATTTATCTGGATCAAATTTATCTAAATGATCAGCTCTTGGCAACACTTTAACTTGTGGAATCAAGTTTCGTCCCATAGTCCCTACAGCTTTGTCAAATCCTAGCTCCCAATAATCCCAACCTTTTTTTAATTCACGTGTCCTCAAAAAATGAAGACTAGCATTCCAGTTCATGGCAACATCAGGTTTTTTTCTTTCCTTCATTACGATGTCCTGGGCCTGTTTATAGATTTTGACAGCAGCAACAGAGTCAGTGTCACCCAGGATGTCTGCTTTTAACCTCATAGCAGTCGGATCATTAGGATAAAGTTTTAGAATTTCATCGATGAGGTCGGAGGATTCTTCGGGTTTAAAGCCTGCTCTGAGTGCCGAGGCTTTTGCTAGTAAAAGTTGGCGTTGGTTTTTGTTTTTTTCTAATAATTTATCAGCAACTTTAATTACATCATCTGATTTTGCCAAATCAAGCAAGCAGTTAATGTAGAGCAGAGCAATTTCAAGACTTTCAGGCTCCATTTCATGAGCTTTTTTAGCAAGTGGGAGAGCATCACGTAATCTACCCATTTGACTATAAACAGAAACAAGGTTTTTGTAAGGTTTAACACCAGCTTCTGGGTGTCGTAAAGATCTTAAAAGAATTCTTTCTGTTGCTACCAAATCACCTTGGCTTATAGTTATTAATCCCTCAAGGTTCAAACGTCGCCATTCCGGCATTCCCTTGGAACTCTCGGCAAGGATTTGCTTTGCTAGGTCAAAATTTTTATTATCAAGAGCAATTTGAAAGGCATTATTCTCTTTTGACTCTGGAGGTCTGATAGAGTCTATTGACGGATGAACAGTTTTAGAAGCATTTTGTCCGGCTCTTTTTTGCGGCGGAATTCTATGTTTTGGTTTTCCCATATGCCTTAATCTTAACCTGCTTTATTCCTTAAATCATGAACTGAACTTAAAAAAAAAATTCTCAAAGTTGGCATTTCTTTTGCTTTTTAAGAGACATGAATAAAATGTCCTTCAAAATCAGGGAGTGGAAATGAACAGGTTAAGTAACGAAACCATCAAACAAGCAACTGTTGGGAAAATGATGACAACAAAAGAAGTGTCAAATTATTCTCCCCAAGAAATACGTGAGGCCATTTCTGGTCTCGTTGCTGAGCATAAAACAATATTAGCTGAGGCTTTAGTTGAAGCTGGCTTAGCATTATACCCAGAAAGCGAGGATATTTTAGCTATTGCAAGTCTTATGGCAATGCAAAGACAAGATTGGACAGTGGCATCCTCACTTTTAAGAACATTGATTGAACAGCAGGGTGTAAATGCAACACCTTACAGCTTTATAATGCTGATTCGAGCACTTAGATGTGACTTGGAGCATGCAGAGGCCTTGAGTGTTTGCATTGATGCTCATGAAAGATATCCAAATCATCCTGACGTTGACGCAGAGTTCAAGGTTCTAAGTTCAATTTTAGGGTTCAAAACTGCCCCAGATCTCCCCGAGCAGACTAAAGACCCTCTTGCTCCTGAAACAATTCAAGATGAACAAAAGCCTGAAACTGAAACTACAACTGAAGCAGAATCCCACGATAGCGGCAAATGATTACCGGTTTCACAATTTTAACCATCAAAATTCTTTGCGGAAAAAAAATGCCAGTTTCTATTCTAGCTAATTTTTTTAAACTCAATTGTATGTTTCTTACACCCTTTTTTCTCTTTAAAACCATATGTTTGAGACACTTACCATGTCAACAAATAAAAAAATTGATGAACCTGATTAAAGTAATTTTTGGCACTCTTTGTGCTTATCTACTTTTCCCTAACATCATAAAAAATAGTATTTTGAATCTGACTGTTAACAACAGTTAGAAAGGAAAAAAAATGGCAGTTATTAACACTAATACTAAGGCACTTTTTACCCAGACAGCGTTGCTTAACTCAGAAAGAGCGCTTGCGACTTCAATGGAACAATTATCGACTGGTAAGAGAATTAACTCTGCCGGAGATGATGCCGCAGGATTAGCAATATCTACAAGAATGACACAACAAATTCGAGCCCTTGACCAGGCCGTTAGAAACGCCGGAGATGCCATTTCCTTGATACAAACTGCCGAGGGCGCTACCAATGAGATTACAGACATGTTGCAAAGGCAACGTGAATTAGCAATTCAAGCGATCAATGATACCAATGCTGGAGAAGACAGAAGTTATTTAGATTTAGAGTTCCAACAATTGAAAAAGGAAATTGTCCGAATTGCGGATATGACTGAATGGAACGGGTTTCAAGTACTTAACGGAACTGCAGGAGAAGCCGTTGGACCTAAGCCTGTATTTAAAATCAGTTCAACTGGTGAGTATTTAAACACTATTAATTACAGTCCAGTAACTAAAGACGTTACAGAATCTGTCGCTCAGCACAAGATTAGTTTAGGAGACGCAGAACCCGCTTCGCAAAACCTTTCATTTGGTGATTTTAGTTCAGGAACTGGACTTAGTTTCAACATTACAACTCGCGGGGCCTCAGGCTCAGATCCACTTACAAGTACAGTTCATCTGGGTAGTATTGAGCAAACCTTGACTTTCGGTTCTGGTTCAGCAAATAACCTTCATGTAATACTGACAGGTGTTAGTGCGGCAGGAGCTGTGGCAAGATATACCGCTCAAGTGACTTTCTCTACAACCGCTAGTACTGGAGCTGCAGTGGCAGCTGAGGCTGTTTCAGCAATTAATGCTTCAGTTTCTTTTACTGCTGATGGGCATTATGCAGTTGACAATGGTGATGGTACAGTAACAATTCGATGGGGCTCAGCTAATGTTTTAACCCAGGCTGCAGCAATATCTGCAGGCACTACTGGTATAAGTTTATCGTCTACATCTGCAGCACCAGTTAACAATACTTCGGCGGAAATTGCGGCCGTGGTTGCAGCTCAATTAAATGCTGATTTTGCCGCTAATTCTATTTACCGAGCTGCTTCAAATGTTTCAGGTAGTTCTGGTGTAACTTTGACCTACACAGATGCTGATGGAGATCCACTTGATCCTGTATTTGGAGGGGACACAACAGGTTCGAATTTTACTGCCGTTGATGTAAAAAGTTTAGGAAATATTTACATTGGTGGCACCACTGTTCAGATTACACCTGGAACAAATGCAACGGCTATTGCCGCGCAAGTAAAAACAGCTTTAGACGCTCAATTTGCTGGTGCATCAGCAACACAATCTCGTATAGTGGTTAATGCTGGAAGCGGGACAATAACTATTACATATCCCGATGAAAGCCCTTCAGTTTCTATGATAAGTTACAGTGCTGACACCAATGTTGGTATAGCGGTAGCTAGAGAAACAGTTCAAGTTGTTGATACAAGTACTAGTTTTGCAAATAGTGGACAATTTTTAAAGGCAGGGGATTTAACAATGACAGCGATCCCCGAACCCGCTGTTCAAAGAACAATCACATTTGGTCCATCAATGACTGCTGCACAACATCAATTAACCTTTGGAGCATGGAGCGCTGGCTCAACCAATGAATTTTCAATAACCACCAAAGGTGGCTCAAGCAACGATACTCTAGTTACTTCAATTAATTTAGGAACTGTAGAACAGACAATTACTTTAGGGGCACCGACTGATGCATCTGCTGAACTTGCTGGTTTTGTTCTTATTGACGGAAATGGAGCAACTTATTCAGTTCAGTTGACTAACTTAAATTCAGCTGATTCGGCTCAAAGTGTTGCATGTGATTTTGTAAGTGCTGCAAATGCTGCATTTTCTGCGGCCGGAGTCTCTTACAATGCATATGAAACCAGTTCTGGGGTAGTAAATATTGTTTACGGAAATTCCTCTGGACTTTCTTTGTCCACATTTAGTGCTACGATCTCTGCAGGTACAACTGGTGTGACTTTAGCTTTTGCGTCTGCAGTTCCACAAAATAGAACGACTGCGGCAGTTGCCACTGTTGTTGCTGATCAACTGAATGCAAGTTTTTCTGCGAATGGTATTCTTCGCCATGCAACCGATAATGGGGACGGAACCGTCAAGGTTGTTTACGCAACAACAGATAATCTCCCACTAACTCCTACAATATCTAATTTAACAACTGGTATTGATATGACTGTAGGAGTTACAACTCTAACCGGTGGCTTATTAGTTATAGACGGAGTCTCTGTTGAGTTGGCAACCACCGCAGGTTTAACTGGGGCTAATATTTCGACTCAAGTCAAAGCAGCGTTATTTGCAGACAGTCAATTTGATACTGCTTCTGGAAGAACCTTAACGGATAATGGCGATGGGTCACTGACCATAAATTATTCCGCACTTGACGGGGAAGCAACGGATTTGAGTGTCGGATTCACTGGATCTGCAAATCCAAGAGTTACAACCACTGTAAATCAAAATAAAGCCTATGGAGACTTAGATGCTAACTTTGAGCTTGAGAGCGGAGACGTAATAACTTTGAGGGGCACGCCCAATTTTTCAGCTGGAACGGTATTTTTTGCAAAAGAATCTGTGGCACAACAAGACACATTCACTGTATCCGGTGATTATCAAACCGGAGATGTAATTAATATGAGGATTGATGGTGTTAGTGCTAATTACACAGTTACTTCAGCTGATGTTGGAAGTGCAAGTGGCACTTATACGAATGCAATTGCAAATAAAAATATTGTTAACAATATGGCAGAAGCATTTTCTGAAAATGCCAACTTGTCTGACCTAGTTTCTGTTGCGGTAGCGCGAGACATGGATGTAACAAATGATGACGCCACCTATTTGACATTTACTGCATTAGAACCAGGGAAAAATTTCCTTGCCAGTAGTATGCTTAATAGAGCGACAGGGACTAGTACGAGTTTAATATCCAGTGAGACAACAAGAGCAAGCGTTGATGCGGCAAATAATAGTCTAGTTATTTCGGATGACTTAACGGTTAGCTTATTGGGCAGTGATGGTAATCCGGAATCATACACTCAGCGCGGCCCGTCGGTTTCGATGAGTGTTAATCGAAGTTTTTCTGAATTGACAGCACTTCGATCAAGTGATTTGATCATAAATGGTCAAACTGTAAATTTGTCTTTGGCCAAGAGCGATTCCACATCCCCATCCGGGATAAATAGCGCTGGAAGTGCAATTTCCAAAGCAGCCGCTATCAACCTGATTTCAGATTCAACCGGTGTTAATGCGGTTGTAGGTAAAACTGTTATGACTGGCCAATCAATGGCGGCGGGTGGTGTAGTATCAGGAACCTTGGTAATAAATGGTTATACGTCCCCGGTTATCAACACAATAAACAACAATATTAGAGAAAGTCGAGGAGTTGTAGTAGAGGCAATCAATCGAATGACTAAGGATACTGGAGTCATAGCAATCAATACAAATGATGATTTCAAAGGAGTTAGACTAGAGGCTGCTGATGGCCGTAATGTAGAAATCGGATTTAATACTACAGCCACAGATCAAACTTTTGCAGCCAGAACAGGGCTTAAGCAAGGTGTTCAGTCTGGAGTTTATTCACTTGAATCCAAGTATTCTGAGGACCCTCAGTATTTAAACAACAAAGAATTCAATAATCCTATAACTCTCGAAACGAGTACAACAGGAGTAATTGAGAGATCGGGTTTGATTGCAGGGACGTATGGTGAAAACATTTCAACAGTTTTTAACAAAGATAGGGCATCAGTTTCACCGGCAATTGCACAAATCAGTAAATTCAGCTTAACTGGTACTTTGGCATCTGCAGGCTCAGAAACTTTTACTGTGACTGTAAATGGAAAAAGCAAAACATATGAAACAGAAGCAGGTGATTCATTGGAGAATATCAGAGCCGGTTTGATTAGCGCAATTGAGGCTGACCCAACCTTAGGCATAACTGTTTTAGCGGATTATGGTAACGATTTAGATGAAGTCTACGTTACAGCAAGGAATCCAGGCATAGAATTTACAGCCACTGTATCTACAAATGCTACTGATGCATATATTGATGCAGAGTCGGTACAAGAAAATTTTCAGGCCCCCACTCGCAAATTAAATAAAGGAGATTTATTGATTAGCGGTGTAGCTATAAGAGGGGCTCTTGCTGAGGATGATATTCGCTCAGTTGAGGTTTCAAGCAGCAGTCAAAAAAGCTCAAGTGCAATAGCAATGGCAGCAGCAATTAATTCTCATAAAGATGAAACAGGTGTAACAGCTGAAATAAGAGGTGCAAAAATTGCTGGATCCAGCACAAATACCGGTTTCCCAGGAGTTTTTCCAGCTACTGGGGATTACGAACTTTACATAAATGGTACAAAATTAGAGGTGAAATTAACTCAGGATGAGCCAGCTGATACCAGAAGAGAGAATGTAGTGTCTGCGATAAACTTACAAACCCATACTCATGGAATAACAGCTACAAATAATGGTCAGGGTGTGACTTTAGAATCTTCCGATGGAAGAAATATGTCAGTCTGGTTTGATGGATCTATTCAGGGGTTGTCTGCAGCGAGCTTCGGACTTGATCAAGGAGGCGCTGTCGCGCAAAATTCCACAATCAATCTTTCAGCAACCAGTGGTGCTGCAACTCTAGCTGTGGGCGATACGGTTTCGGTTAACATCAATGGAATTAAAGTTGCGGCTACAGCGACATCAACAAGTTTTCCACTATTTGCAGATACTCTTAAAATAGCAATTGATGAAGCGGCAAATGATAATCCACTCGCTTTTGCAAACACCGAGGTCAGCATAGACCCATTGACAAAGGAAATTACAATAATTTCAACAAATCCTGGAATTCCCTTTGAAGTATCGGGAGCTTATTCCTCTACATCTGAATTAAATTTGGCAATAGTGGATACTATCTCTAATGGGATTGGATCTAATGATGTAACTGGCATTAGGGGAGCAACAGCTAGTTCAATTGGAGCCAGAACAGTCTACAGCGATATAAAATTGATTTCCGAAGAAGCATTTACCATTGCGCCGGGGGATAACGGTTTTGGGCCTAATTCGAGTTTTACTGAACTTGGGTTCGTTCAAGGAGAATTCGGAGGAGATGCAACGGTAGCAATGTCACCCCCAAATGTTGGTAGGCTGGCATTTCAAGTTGGTGCACGAGCAACTCAAATAATAACTATCGATCTCGGAGATTTTGGCAAAGGTGGGCCTATAACCAACGAGGTTACTGGGGATGTTGACCTAGCACTTGACCAAATGACCAATAGAATTAACACAAGAGCTGGTGCTGAAGAAGTTTTAGCAAATCTTGATGCGGTAATGGATAAGGTAAACAAAAATAGGGCAAACATGGGGGCAGTCATTAATAGGCTCACTCATGCAATTGACAATTTGTCGAATGTTTCCACAAACCAATCTGCGTCAAGGAGTCAAATAGAGGATGCAGATTATGCAAAAGCGAGCACCGAGTTGGCTAGAGCCCAGATTTTGCAACAAGCTGGTACTGCTATATTGGCGCAAGCTAATGCTAGCCAACAAGTTGTTCTTCAGTTATTACAAGGTTAGCAGTTTTGATTGAATTTGAGATACAATATGAACATGGACCCGCATACACGTGTTGAAATAGAGCGAGCTACCCAAAAGCAAACAAAAAAACCTGTTTGCAAAACATGCCGTATGATTAGAATGTACTTGATTTTTGCTGTTCCAGTCCTGTTTTTTATATGGGCAGGTGTTGATTTCAACTTTTCCGATGTTGATCCAAGGGACATAATAGTCAAGGTTGTTCTTCTAATTTTGGGCATACAAATTGTGCGTCGAATATATATAGATTTCATTAAAAGACCTTGATTTTTTATTATCTTTAGGTGATCAATTTAAATTTTGAGAAATTTTGTCAAACGACTAAAAAAAAGACCTAATTGTTGGAAATGTGTTTTTTTTGGAATCAGTTGGGACGAGAGGTTTCCATATGAATGTCGGGCAATGAATTTTAAAAGTAAGGTGATTCCTCATATAGAAGTGTATAAACTAGACGGAGTAAGGTGCTTGAGTTTTGTTGATAAGATGCGAAGTAGCTTTGATCAATCACACAAGACCCCTATTAACAAAAGAAAACGCAAACGTAAAGTGAATATAGTTGCATGATGAAAGTTTCAGATTGTCAATTCATACAGAATGATTATTCATTTCAAGAGCTTTTGCCGATTATAAAAACCGGCAAAAAAGTTGTTTTGTATGGTGCTGGGACTGCCCCTAGCAGTTACGCAAGGATAGCCATACCTGCATTTAGATCTTTTGGTATTGAGCCTATTGCTTTTGTCGATGACGATTTAGATCGCCAAGGCAAGGAGTTTTTGGGAGTTAAAGTTCAAGCACCCAGTTATATCGAGTCATTGGGTTCAGATGCAATGATATTTTTATCCAGCAACTATTTTGAGAGCATAGCAAGAACAATAAAAACGATCGGTAAAACAGAAAATATTTTCAGCTGTACGGGCATTTTACGTTCAGTGCATGAGGATGCATACTCCGAGGTCATGTCATTTGAGGAGGTACAAAGAAGATTGCACACGCATACGTCTAAACTTAATCGAATTCAGGCTATGGGAAGAGACGAAAATAGTACCTTAATTCTAAATGCAATAGACATTCAAGTAACCGAGAGATGCACTATGAAGTGCATTGATTGTTCAAATCTAATGCAATATTATAAAAAACCGAAAGATGCTGAGCAAGAATTACTTGAAGATAACGTAGAAAAAATTCTGAGTGCGGTAGATAAAATTTATGATGTAAGGATCTTGGGCGGGGAACCTTTTTTGTACAAACACTTACCCAAACTTTTAGGAATGATTTGTGAATCAAAAAAGGTTAGCAGAGTGACAGTTTATACAAATGCAACTTTTGTCCCTAAGCCTGAGGTGCTTGAATCTTTAAAAAACAATATGATTGAAGTCGAAATTACTGATTACGATGAGCTATCTCGCAACAGACTTAAAATGATCGCTACTTTTAAAGAACACAAAATTCGCTATATTGACCATAAGCCCCAAAACTGGACAGACTCAGCTAGAGTAGTTAAAAGTGAGAAAAAAGGACGGGAGCTTGCGTTAATGTTTGAGAGATGCTGTGTAAATGACGTTTTATCATTGCTTCACGGTCGCCTTTATCATTGCCCTTTTTCGGCAAATGCTCATAATTTACAGGCAATACCTGTTGATAAAACTGATTGGATTGATTTGTCTGAAACTAAAAGTCCTGTAGATTTAAGACTGGCAATATCTAAATTTTATTTTGGCAAAGCATTTCAGTCGGCGTGTAAATTTTGTTTGGGTAGGGATTTTGAGCAACCTAAAGTAATACCGGCCCTCCAAACAAAAAAACCAATAGATATTCCTATAGTATTTACGGCATAAAAATGTTAAAAAACACGGCAACAGACAAATACGTTGTCTTTCTTTCAATAGTAGTTGCTACAAATAGACCAGTTAAATTTCTAAAGAATATATTTAAAAGTATTCATCTCACTTCACCTGTGAACGCCGAAATTATAGTTGTTAATGACGATCCAAAAAGAAAAATCAATGAAATAGATTTTGAGAGTTTTTTGTCCAAGTCAGTCTCCAATGACCAGGTTTATTTTGATTTTAATGTTATAAATAATGACGATAACAGGGGTCCAGGTTATTCTCGTAATCGAGGAATTGATCTTGCGAGAGGGTCTTATATTTTATTTATTGATGATGATGATGAAATTGATTTGAGTGTTTTGCAATTACTATTGGATTTTCAAAAAGAATCCGATATTGTTTGCTTAGGTTTTGAGGATACAGCTGGCGTTTTCACCAACTATGATTTACAGAACAAATTGCCCCAATTACAAGTGTTTAAAGGTAATAGATTACAAGCAGCATTCATTGACAATATTTTTCTGCCTGCACAAATACAGCCTTACCTATTTAAAAAAGATTTCTTAAAAACTAATGATATAAAATTTCCCAATGCTTATGTCGGTGAAGACTTAGCATTTAATGCAATGGCAATGTTGAGCGCAAAATCTGTTATCAATGTTCCAGGTTTTTTTTATAAATATATTTCTCGACCAGGAACTTTAAAATCGAGTCAAGGTGTTGATAGGGCAATTGATTTGTTGTGTTGTCTTATTGATTTAAATAATTATAAAAATCGATTTGATAATTTAGATGAAACACAAAAAAAATTATGTTACGAGATTATTGATTTTTATAAATCTCTTTTTTGTATGCGAGTACTTTTGGCAACCCAAAAAATTGTAAATACAAAATTATTACCAAACAAATTGGCCGATACTGAGATCAGCCTCTTTAAAAACGTATTTGAAAACAAAGTTCCTGTTGAAGAGCTTAAGATTCTGGTAAATGGGATTGCTGATGAGATAAAAAAAATCTGCATTGAAAAATTACTACCTGACTTAAAGAATTTCAAAAAAATTTTTATTTTTTGTGTTGGCTCTTTAGGCAGAGCTGTGGCTAGATTGGTTTCCGAAGGTTGTAACAAGGAGGTGGTTTTTGTTGATGCCATGTTTGATAAATTTCCAAACAATGAAGTGGACGGGTTAAAAATAGTAAGCCCCGATGATCTGAAAGGTTTTGACAAAAAGAAATGCGTGATTATATGTAATCCCCAACCTGCTATTGAAAAGAAAATAGCTGATTCTATAAGTACACATGAGACATCTATCGGTTTAAAAAAATCTGAATTGATTTATGGCAGTAAATTAATTAAAGAATCGGCAAGCGCATTCTTTAGAAAGTGTGAGGTAGTTTTTTGAAACTCTTAAACGTATATTACGACACCGAACATTGTCCAGCCACTTTTGATTTTGGGACGTATTTGGTCTCAGCTAATGCAGTTAGGCAGTTAATGAAATTAGATGGTATGAAAATAATGATTTCAGCTTCAACATTTCGTAAAGCAAGTCCGAGGGAGTTGGTAGAAGGTGTCGAGCATGATTTCAGATGGAGGGTTAAACACATATTAGGTTCCATACCCCATTTAATCCCTTCAGTGAAATCTATCGAGATCCGTTCAACTCCTTGTGATATCGTTCAGTTTCCATCTTTTCCCCCAGTTTATGCTCCTGGGACGCCTGCAAAAATACCTTACACGGCTGCATTCTTAAAAAACTTTTATGGTCAGCCTTGTGATCTAAGACCTTATAGAGCCTCTGTTAGAGCCAAAGATCATGTTAAATCCCTTTTGAAACTTAATGATAAATCTGAATATGTAACTATGACTTTTAGAACCTCTAAATTTCAGCCAGAAAGAAATTCAAATCTTTCGGAGTGGTTTAAAGTTTACGAGCATCTCAATCAAAAGGGGATCAAGGTTCTTGTCATTCCAGATTTTGAGGATTTAATGACTGATAATCAAGCGTTGACGATGAACTGGGAAGTTTTTATACCCGCCGTTTTCGATCATGACTTACGATTAGCTTTATACGAAATGGCTACAGATAATTATTGTATTAACAACGGTGTCATTGTTCCATTAATGCACTCAGAGGCGCGTTATAAACTGTTTAAATGGCTCACACCTGGAGTCAAAACCTGTTCGCCAGAATGGAGCAAAAACGTGTGGGGTTTGGAGTATGGAGAAGATTTTAAATTTTCAAATTCTGAGCAAGAGTTGATTTGGGAACAGGATAACTATGAAGTTATTATGGAGTCACTTGGAAAAACTGGGCCGTTAGTTGGTAGGGTGTAGGGTTATGAAACTGAAAATGGAATTTAAATGACTAAAGACATTGCAGAAGAGTATTTAAAAGATTTATCAAAAACTATCAACGAACTTGATGTTTCGGCAATTTGTGATGTTGCAAATACAGTAAAAACTGCAGTTAAAAATGGAAAACAAATTTTTGTTTGTGGAAATGGCGGTAGTGCTGCAAATAGTAATCATTTTGTTAATGATTTGGTTTATGGGATTGCGAGAAAAACAGGGGGAGGGGCAAAGGCTATTTCGCTAAGCGCAAATAATGCAGTGATGACCTGTTTGGCTAATGATGTGGGATATGATCAAATTTTTTTAGAGCAATTAGCAGTTCAAGCTAGTCCAGGCGATGTTTTATTAGTTTTCTCCGGAAGTGGCAACTCCCCGAATATTTTAAATGTTTGCTCCTATGCAAGACAGCACAATATTGTAGTTTGTGGTTTTCTTGGTTACTCGGGAGGTAAGGCTCTTTCAATGTGTGACCATGTCGTTCATTTTAATGTTCAAGATATGCAGATTTCAGAGGATTTACAACTAGTTGTTGGTCACATTTTGATGAAAGATTTATGCTCGATGCTATCCGAGTAATTGTTTTGTGAGTTCGTAAATAATTTTTTAAATTTTAAGGAAAAAATTTTGAAGATTCTGGTTACTGGAGGTTGTGGATACAAAGGACATGTTCTTGTTCCAAAGCTCTTAAATAAAGGTCATGAGGTAACTGTTATCGATACCATGTGGTTTGGTAATTTTTTAATTCCTTCCAAAAATTTAAAAACGATCCAAGCAGATTTAAGGGACACTAGTGCCTATTCGCTCGATAACATTGATGTGATTATTCATTTAGCCTCTGTTGCTAATGACCCCTGTGCTGATTTAGATCCAGTTTTAACATGGGAAGTAAGTACGCTTGCAACTTTAGAACTGCTTATAAAATGTTCCAAGAGTAATGTTAGACAGTTTATTTATGC
>MDTB01177251.1_pt1 | contig 41438 bp, 43 predicted proteins | sample 811161 | NCBI WGS metagenome assembly MDTB01 (sample SAMN05326650, study PRJNA326480) | marine metagenome | isolation source: seawater | place: Mediterranean Sea | collected 2009 | reverse complement strand
CTTTGCCATCGACAAAATAGCGACAAGAACTGCGACGACGCCAGCAATGCCAACAACGATAACCAGCGACGAGCCAATTCTTGCCGGCAGATTGTGTAAATTCATCATTGTTATGGCACTGATCTGACTTAGGGAATTCATTAGGCTGCGTGTTCCCCCAGTGCGTCAACAATATTGAGTTTCATGGCCCGAACGGCTGGAGGCAGACCAACGATGACGCCGAGAGCAAGTGCTAGCAGAATTCCCTGTATGTATATTAGCGGCGTCATCTGAACGTCTCCGAAGAAGGGGACAGCGCCACTTAATGCAGGCATTAACATACTGGCGACCAGGAGCCCGGGAATGCATCCCAGGAGCGCAATGAGTAGTGACTCACAAAGTACCAGGATCAGCACGGTGACATTAGAGAAGCCGACGGTTTTAAGAATCGCGAGTTCCGGAATTCGCTCGCGGATTGCCTGGGCCATCGTGTTGCCCGTTAAGAGCAAAATGGTAAAGAACACAGCAGACAGGATGCCGGTCATGATAAAACCAATGTCGCCCAGCTGGTTGGCAAACATCTGGTTGTAGGCTTTTTCGGTTGTTGTTTTAGTTTCATCAGAACTATTAGCAAACATCGCGTCTATTTCGGCAGCGATGGCTGCTGTACGGTCAGGGTCCGTTATCCGAACGACGAACGTGCCGACACCGCCCTGGCTCTGAGTACGGTATTCGTCGAAAAAGTCGTAGCTCATGAACATCTGATTCGTATCGACCGATTCGTCTGCGCCATCGAAAATACCCACCAGGTCGAATACCCAGGGTCCGTTATCTTTGTTCATCCATATATTGGGAATCAACGGCATTCTGTCACCGACTTTCAGATCAAATGCGGTGGCGACATCACGACCGACAATGGCGCCGGTACGAGTGCTGATAAAAGCCTCACGCTGTTCATCTGCGATGATAAATTCCGGGTAGATATCAAGAAACTCTTTCGGGGGCACGGGCCAGCGGGAGAAGAATTGTTTGTTGTTCTGGTAGGTGCCGCCAAACCAAGAGCGATAGGCAATCAGTTCCACGCCATCAACACCCGCGATCCTTCTTTGGTAGTTCAGCGGTATGTCATCGATGATTGAATACTTGGGGGCGACGATCAGTCGATCGACCCCGGCGAAATCAACCCCTTGAGTGAATGCAACAGAGACCGAATGCAGCAATCCAAACAGTAGAAAAGCGACGAATAGGCTACCGAGTGTCAGAGAACTGCGAATGGGCTTGCGATATACGGCGGCCCAGATAAGTCCTGAAAATTTCATGCGGGTTGAGCCTCAATTAGCCGCCCCTTATCAAGGTGAAGACTATGGCTCGCGTGATCAGCGGCTTTAGGATCATGAGTCACCATTAAAACCGTCTTGCCGTAGTCTTTGTTTAGTAGCTGAATTAGCTCCAGAATCTCATCAGCGGTGGTTCGGTCGAGATCTCCAGTCGGTTCATCGCAAACGAGCAATTCAGGATCAGAGACTATTGCCCGGGCGATCGCGACCCGTTGTTCCTGCCCCCCGGACAACTCGGCAGGTCTGTGATTGGCACGATCTTCCAAACCGACAACAGAGAGTGCGGCCTGCGCTCTTTTCTTTCTTTCCTTGCCTGAGAGACCTGTAAGCAGTAATGGTAACTCGACGTTTTTTGATGCAGTAAGTACCGGCAGAAGATTGTAAAACTGGAATACAAAACCAACGTTGCGGGAACGCCAGGTGGCAAGTTGTCCCTGTGACAGCTGATCGATGTTTTCGCTGCCGATCCTGATTGAGCCGCTTGTTGGCACATCTAGGCCCCCAATAAGATTGAGCAGGGTAGTTTTTCCGGAACCGGACGGACCCATTAACGCGAGGAAGTCACCCTGGTCGACCGTGAGGTTAAGGCTTTCTAATACAGGAACGTCCATTTTGCCGCGTTGATAGATTTTTGAAACGTTGCTGACTTCGATCAGGGTGTCTGACATGTTGCTTCCACTTAATTAGCTAATACGCGTTGCCCATTTTCCAGTGAGGCAATAAGCTCATCCGATAGGTTGGTGACGACTTTCTCGCCTGCTCTTAATCCTGAAACAATGTTGCGCGAACTCCCTTGCTTTGGACCCACTCTTACGCTTCTCCGCTCTACCACATCGTTGGCAACGACAAATACCACTGACTCATCATCAATCGATGCAATAGCAGTCCCGGATATCATCACGCCAGTCAATTGCGTGGTGGATTCTTCTGTTTCTTCCAGGAATGAAACTTTGACACCCATATCGGGCAAAATTCGGGTATCCGTTTCAAGAAACGCGATACGTACCCTCACGGTGGCCTTGTTACGATCCGCTGTGGGGATGATAGTAATAACCTTTGCTGGTATCCGCCAGTCTTCGTAGGAGTCTAGTGTCGCGGTCGCCGGTTGATCCGGCTTAACTCGATTGATATAGGACTCGTTTACATCCACTTCGATTTCCAAAGACGCCATGTCGACAATGGTGCAAATGCCAGTTCGCGTAAAGCCACCTCCAGCTGATACGGGTGAAATCATTTCTCCAGGCTGCGCCGCTTTGGCGATAACCACCCCCGCGAACGGAGCGCGAATCTCTGTGTCATTCAATTGCTGCTGTTGAATTGCGAGGCTTTTTTCACCCACTTCAATTTCTGAGGCAAGGGACTCAAGACGTGCTTTTAATCGACTGACCGCGAGACGGGTACTGTCCAGGTCGGCTTCGCTGGCCAGTTTCTTGTCTGCGAGCTCTATGGTGCGATCATGCGCAAGCTCCGCCTCCTGTAGTTGTACTCTGACTTCATTGAGTCGAGAAGCTGTGGCGTTTAGCTGAGCCTCGGAAAGCGCGAGCTGCGCTCGCTGAGTTTGATCATCTAGCTTTGCCAGGAGCTGGTTCTTTTCAACAACCATGCCTTCTTCAACAAAGACGTCAATGACCTGACCGGTATACTTGGATGACACAGTTGCCTGTCGCCTGGCCGTTACATAACCGCTTGCTTCCAACACAGCGTTGCTATTATTCATCGTCTGATCGTCCGCAGAACGAGCGGATGCGATACGGACTTCTACGGGTTCGTTAGCAGGTAAAAGCCAAAACCAGGCAGCGGCCGCGAGTAGTAGTGTGCCAATACAGGTGATCACTAGTCTTGGCGTGCGGCCGTCTGCAGTACGCTGATTTTCGTCGATACTGAGTTCGCCAAGCAGGGCTTTCTTGTCTTCCACTATTTTTCATCACTCCTAGCGATACTGTGGCCGGGTCCTGGTTACCGTTTTAGGTACAGAGCAGGGCGGTGTTCTACCTGCTAGTGTTTCGATCAGCAGCAATTCCTGGTCGTCGTGGTTTACGAAAGGCGCAGGTTGGATTCGGTTTTGTATATTCGGATCGGTAAGAATATATCGTTGCTCATCGTGATGTGTTGCTTCGATAGTTTCGGTAATCCCCGGATTATCAGCGGGAGCAAGATCGGCGACACCATAGCAGGTGCAGACATAGGACAGGTCTGGCTGCGTCTCAAGATAGACGCCAGTCCCTCTGATGCCCACGACAGCGTTGGGAGTGACGATCCTGGTTTTGCGGGACGCGAGGACAGACAACGCTTTGCCTTTATCCAGATTGAACGCGGTTGGTGTGACCGTAGGAGAAGGCACTGGCTCCGGGAATGACATAGTGCCGCTGCTTCTAAGAATAAAGGCGTCTTTGTTAACCACAAAAATAACGTAGCTATCTTCACCGGTTTCTACGACATCACCCAGACGAATGAGCGTCTGCAACGTTGCAGGCTTGTTGTTTACTCGTACGTCACCATCAAGCTCAAAAATGGATCGCCCCGGGGGTAATTCCTTGGGTATCCCGGGTGTACTCTGAACTGTGCTGCTACATCCAGGAATCGATGCCAAAGACCCAGTAGACAATAGGTACAGCAAAAATTGCCTGCGCGTTTCGTCAACATCGGATATGCTATTCATCGTGTTTCCAATCAAGTACGTCCGGAGCTCAAGTTTCTATGAACAAACTCTACTTTTCCATAGTTTTGTTGGTTTTTGGAACGACCACCAGCACGAGGTTGCACGCTGAGGCGTATGGCTCTGGCTAGTATGGTGAAGTGCAGGCTATGGTTATCCATGAAGATAACGTTAGCCGTTCCTATAAATCTGGTGATCAGGTATCAGATGTAATTTCTACTTTCAGTTTTGGTGGTGGTTACTCCAATAAAATTGGTAGCAAGAGTTAGCTTATTTTATCCGGTTACGTTACCTATAGTGACCATCAGGAATACAGTGATCTGGATCATGTCGCCATCTTTTTGGGATTCAGCGTTACTCATCAACCGGGAACAGGATACGGCGCGTATTGGATCGGCCTTAGTTCCAACGCTACGGTGCTACACTATGACAATAGTGATGCACGTGAGGGCGTGTTCTACAACCTTGATTTAAATCTAAATCGCCGACTTGCTACACGTGCCGTCGGGCGAGTCGGTTATCGTTACCTCGATATGGTGCACGATGAGAAAAGCGAGACTGAAAAATCGATCATGCGGCGTTTGATACGATGACCCAGGAGATCTATTTCGGAGTAGATTACGAGATTCGTCCCTTCGTATTTTTGTTTGCAGAGTATGGCTATCGTGAAGGTGGATTGACCTCGACTGTTTCAGGGTTCGTAGATCTGGACGTGAACTAGGCGGCGGAATCCCAGGACCCGGTGTTTGATAAATGCGATCTTGCGGAGCCTGGCTGCACACATCGTTATTCCTATCGAGTTGTCAGCGAAATGCATCGGGCAGACCTGGGTGTCGCCTTCCCGCTAGGCAATGTGAATATGGACCTGAGCGCAAGCTATTTCGATGCCAAGGCGGAAGAAGGCGGCCGGCGTTACAAAGACTGGACCATACGACTGGGGGCCGTGTGGAATTTCTAATGCGACGTTTTCTTCTCTTGATACTGGGGCTCGCGTTCCCAGCTGTGGCAGCTCACCATAGCTGGCAGATCGTTGAGGTTTTTAGTAATGCTGATGGTACGCTACAGTTCATTGAGTGGAAGACGGATGCTGCAAATCATAATTCCTTGTCCTGCTGTGACATGGTAGCCACCAACACCTCAACCGGCGATACACAGCTTTTTCGACTAACAAACATTTCAGGTTCGCAGACAGATGATTACTATCTGTTCGCTACATCCGGGTTCGCTGAGGTCTATGGGATCGTTCCGGATCAAATTATTCCCGATGGGTTTCTAACGACCACCGCGGGGAGTGTTAGATACAACAATACGTTGAGTTGGTCGTCTTTGCCGACTGATGGCGTGAATTCATATCCAGCGGGTGGCGTGACAGACGCAGCGACGCCGACAAGTTTTATCGATGCCACCACTACAATTGTGGATATTTTTGATCCAGTGATTGAAGAGTTGCCCTCGGAGGCGCTGACCATTTCAAGTAACAGTGCTATTCCCAGTTCAGAACAAATGATCGTTGATTACCTGGCGCCGATCGCCTGCTCCGACAATCTCGATGATGCCCCTGACTTAATGATCGATACCCCGGCAGGAATTTCCTGCAGGTGAAACCACGGAGGTTCCAGTGGTTTGCACCGATGCGGAGGGAAACGTTTCGCTGGCAAACGTAGAGGTTGTCGTTGAAACATTTCTCGATACAGATGAGGACGGAATCGGCGATGACACGGATACTGATGATGATAATGATGGTGTGCTCGATGATGATGATGCGGTTCCTACCGATCCACTGGAATCCGTAGACACGGATCAGGATGGAATCGGTGATAACGCGGATCTGGATGATGACGGCGATGGTACAGCTGACAACAATGACACCTTTCCTTTGGATCCTACGGAAACTGTGGATACCGATAGCGACGGAATTGGCGATACCGCCGACGCCGATGACGACAACGATGGTGAGGTCGATGCGAGTGTCAATCCACAAGGGCCATTTACTTCAGGTAATCATGAGCTGGAGTGGACTGCCGTTGACGCGGCTGGCAACGTCGCCATCGAGATACAAATTCTCAAAGTCCAGCCGATGGTTTCCGTTTCGCCCAACCAAGAAAGTGGCGAGGGCAATATTGTGGAAACAAAACTGCTGCTTTCCGGCGAAGCACCAGACTATCCCGTTGTGGTGAGTTACTCGAGGTCAGGAACAGCAGATGATGACGACGTTAACGGATTGACTGGAAGTGCTGAGATAACGATAGGGATTACCGGTAGCATCGACTATGAAATTATCGCAGATGGTGAGGCGGAAGATGATGAATCGCTGACTTTGGAGCTAACCGGCGCGGAGGGCGCAGTTCTTGGATCTCCTATCGTGCACACGGTTACCATAACTGAGCAGAATCTTTCACCCAGAGGCTCCATGGCTTTGACCCAGGCCGGCGATCAACGATCACAGGTTTCTCAACAAGAAGGGGAAGTTACAGTGGTGGTCGAGGCTTCGGACGCTAATCCCGGTGATGCCTTGTCCTATGATTGGTCAGGAACCAGTGGCGCACTTGTGCTTTCGGCTACTGATGAGGCGGAGACCAGTTTTGACCCGGCAAGTGTGGCTCCTGGGAATTATCTCCTGAGTGTTTCCGTCAGTGACGATGCTGATCCGCCCGCTGTCATTAATCTTCGTCGATTAGTGCGCGTGGTTGAAGAGGTTGGGGAATTGTCAGATACGGATACCGACGGCGATGGAATCGCGGATGACGAAGAAGGATATAACGACACGGATGGCGATGGGATCGAAGACTACCGCGACAACAACGCTGATGTGTAAGTGCTACCTGTAGCTGAAGATAATCAGAATGAGGTTCTTCAGACCGAGCCGGGACTTAGGTTGAAATTGGGTGAGGCGAGTTTGGCGGCGGACAAGCGCGGTGGGTTGGTCACGGATGAGGACCTTGCGATGGTTGTCGACGACGATACTCAGGCACCGCTGGAAAATACTACGGATGAAGAGTTTGACCGTCCGCTTGGAATATTTGATTTCGAAATTGATCAATTGCCCATCGTAGGGCGAGCGGTGAGCGTTGCTATCCCACAACCCGATGTAATCCCTGAGAATGCTGTTTACCGAAAGTACTCTAGGATGGTGGGTTGGCAGGATTTCGCAGAGGACGGTACGAATACAGTTGCCTCGGCTTTGGCAGAGTCAGGCGTCTGTCCACAGGTTGGAGATGCTGTTTATAGTGGTGGGCTGAATGCTGGCGACGACTGTGTTCAGTTGACGATCGTCGACGGTGGTCTCAACGATGCTGACGGTGCTGCGAATGGTTCGATCAGTGACCCCGGCGCCATATCGGTGCTCATTCCGGACACGACGCCGCCGGAGATCGTCGCGCCAGATAGTATTAATATTAAGTCCGATACGACAATAAGCTCATCTGACGAAGCTGTATCGGCTTTCTTATCGGGAGCAACTTGTGCTGACGACAAAGATGGTGAACGGCCGGTGGAGCACGATGCGCCGACTAGTTTTGCTGCGGGAACGGTCACGATAGTTACGTTCTCATGTGCTGACGCAGCGCAAAACACAGCCACTACTACTGCGTCGGTCACAGTTACTCAGCTTCGAGTTGTCGGTGCCGGTGCGGAGCCCAGCGAAGAAGGAGCTGGATGTTTTATCGCAACAGCCGCCTATGGATCTTATCTTGCGCCGGAAGTAAGTGCACTTCGCCAGTTCAGAAACGGTTACCTGATCACTAACGAACCTGGACGATGGTTCGTATCGATGTATTACGAGTACAGCCCAGCGGTCGCGGAGATCATTAGAGATAATGCAATCTTGAGGGGAGCAACCAGAACAGTACTGACGCCGATAGTATGGTCAGTCAAATCGCCCTGGATTGTGTTGTTTCTGCTTCTCGGTTTGATAGTCGGGCCGTTAGTTTATCGCAGGACATCGGCACAGAATTAAAGCTATGGATATAGGAATCTGCGCCGCCAGTCATGTTGGGGACATCGGTTACATCGTCAGGGCGGAAGAGCTGGGGTATAGCCACGCATGGTGTGCCGATAGCCAGAGGATCTGGTCAGACTGCTATGCGACGCTTGCGTTGGCGGCAGACAAAACAAGTCGGATTAACCTCGGTACTGGCGTTGCTATCACGGGTACGAGACCTCCCGCTGTCAATGCGGCGGGCATTGCGACGATCAATGCACTGGCACCAGGTAGAACCTTCTTTGGGGTCGGTGCAGGCAATACAGCGATGCGTATCATGGGCCAACCACCACATCGGATTGCCGAGTTCGCGTGGTACCTAAAGGAAATCAAGCCGTTGTTGCGCGGTGAAGAGTCCTTTGTTCACTTCGATAATCAAGATATTCCAATCAAGCATGTGATGCCTGATAAGGGGTTCGTGAATTTTGACGACCAGATTCCTATGTATGTTTCCGGGTTTGGCCCAAGGTCGCTCGGCTTGGTTGGGCAATATGGTGATGGTGCGGTTGTCGGTACACCTTCTGGCGCGGGGACCATGGAATACATTTGGAACATGATAAAAGCTGGTGCAAGAGAAGTGGGTAGAGAGATCAATTGCGATCAGTTCTATACGACTTCTCTTGCTGCGATGATCGTTCTCGATGATGGCGAGGCAATAGACTCTGATCGGGTTAAACATCATTGCGGCGCGATGGTTATGGCCTCTGTCCACTATGCTTACGACCAGTGGCGTAACTTCGGACATCAGCCACCTGGGCATATGGCGGATATATGGGATGACTACACCGCGATGCTGGAGGCTTTTCCCGAAGAACGACGCCACCAGCGAATCCATGCGGGCCATAATTGTTGGGTTCTACCAGAAGAAGAAAAGTTCGTAACCAGGCCTCTATTGCAACGAACCTGTATGATCGGGACCCAGGACCAACTATTGGAACGCTTGCAGGAGTTAAGTGATGCCGGTCTCAACCAGATAATGAATCTTCCATCTTATGACCCGCGTTTCGAAGTGCTTGAACGAATCGCCAAAGATATAATCCCGAACGTATGACAAAGACTGACGAATGTTTAGCCAAACTCAGCAAACTACTGAGTGCTGGTTCTATTGTTCATGGGGATGAACTGGACCGTGTGACGAGCTATTGGGATTCAGCGCCAGCCAGGGCAGTGGCGATGGTTTCGCCGCGTAGTACCGAAGAGGTCAGCGAAGTACTGCGCATCTGTTTCGAACATGGACAGCAGATTGTGACCCAGGGAGGTATGACCAATTGCGTTAAGTCCGCCGACCCGCTCCCGGAAGAAATTATTCTATCTACAGAGAAGCTCAAGAGGATAGAGGTGATTGATACGGTTGGCGGAACCGTAACGGTTGAGGCGGGCGTTGTGCTGCAAACGCTCCAGGAAGCGTGTCTTGAAAAAGACATGGTGTTTCCTCTGGATCTCGGTGCACGTGGAAGCTGCACGATTGGCGGAAATGTTGCAACCAATGCGGGCGGCATCAACGTGTTGCGTTACGGCATGATGCGTAACCTAGTGTTGGGTATGGAAGTCGTTCTGGCGGATGGGACAATACTCTCATCCATGAACCAGATGCTAAAGAATAATACGGCCTATGATCTCAAGCAGCTGTTTATCGGTAGTGAAGGGACACTTGGTATCGTAACGCGTGTTGTCTTGCGTCTTTTTCCCAAGCCGCTTAGTTGCCAGACCGCGCTGCTCGCAATGGACACGTTTAACGATGTCATCGACACGCTTAAAAAAGCGCAGCGTGAATTAGGTGGGACTCTGAGTGCTTATGAGGTTATGTGGGGCAACTATGTGCGTGGTGTTACGGGTGAGACTGGTCACGCGGCGCCTATGTCCCGTGACTTTCCTTTTTACGTACTGATCGAGGCGGAGGGAAGTGATCCGACTAGTGATGATGAACGATTCCAGCGTTTGCTGGAGTCCATTTATGAATCCAGCGTTATCGTCGATGCTGTCGTTCCCAAATCAGAAACAGAGCGCTTGTCGTTATGGAAAATTCGCGAGGACTTTGAGTGCATTCTGGAGCCCGAACCCTTCTTTCTTTATGACGTAAGTTTGCCGATTGTTGCGATGGACGAATATGTGAGCAGGGTAGAGACTGGGCTGACAGAGAAGTGGCCCGCTTGCGAAGCTTATGTATTGGGGCATATCGCCGATGGCAATATTCATTTTTTTATTCGACCCAATGCCGGTACGGAAGTCACCCACTTGCATGAGGATTGTGATGGGGTGCTATATCAGGATCTGAAACAATATCATGGCTCTATCTCAGCAGAACATGGTATCGGTATGGAGAAGAAATCCTGGTTATCCGAAAGCAGGTCAGAAGCGGAAATCAATGTCATGAGAGCCATGAAAAAAGCCCTGGATCCAACCAATTTGCTGAACCCAGGGCGTGTGTTCTAAGTGAGTTTTTCTAAGTGACGTTACAGTGCTGAGAAGTCGGGATCCCGTTTTTCCATAAATGCGCTGAGCGCCTCCTGATTTGCAGGGGCTCCCCTTAATTTATCCAACGCAGCATTTTCTTCCAGGACCGCCTTAGCCATGTCTTCCTGGTGGGGTGCCATGATTAGCGCCTTAGTCTGCATGAGAGAGATGACAGGAAGTCTGGCAAGTGTATTGGCATGCTCCATGACGTGGTCCATGAATCCTTCGTCGGGATAAACCTTCAGTGCCAGCCCTGCCGCGACGCATTCCTCTGCGCTTACCCATTCTGATGATAAAAGAATCCAGCTGGCCTGCTGGTGTCCCATCAACCGTGAAAAGGTGTTGGTGCTGGATGCTTCGGCAGTAATGCCTAATGCCGAAAAGGGACAACGGAACCTGCTGCTTTTAGAGACGAATGCCATATCCGCGAGTCCGAGCATTGTGCATCCAATACCGACGCCCAGACCGTTGGCGCCAATAATAAATGGCTTGGGGAAATCGATAATTGCATCCAGCATCCCTTGCAAACCATGTTTTGGTGTACTCGTTTCTCCAGCTGCCCTTGCCTTGAGATCCGCGCCTGCGGAAAAGGCCCGGCCGGCGCCAGTGAGGACCAATACTTTCACGTCATCATCATCCTTTGCGGTAAGGAATTCTACGCAAAGCGCGTCGAACAAATCCTGATTGAAGGCATTGAGCGCATCGGGCCGGTTCAGCGTTACAATGCGAACGTGATTGATGGTTTCATTGGTGGTTAGATCCAAGGTAACTTCTCCAGATTGTTATTCGCTGCAAATATAGCAGGAAGAGAACTGATTACCGAATGCCGATTACCGGGTGGGAGGCTAAACCTTATCTTGACGCCGTCCGGGTGATTCAAACTGAAAATAGCGCCAGTCAAACCCTTCGACCGATTCACGTTCTTCAGTTACGTCGCTGGTATAGGCAGACAGGGCTTTTCGCCAAAATGGTACGGCGGGTAGATTTCCCTCGAAGAATCTAACGATCCAGTCTCCGCGGAGATCACTCAGGATATGCGCTACAAATCGTTCTCCCATTCCTTGATGGCGGAAACGGCGCATGAGAAAAAATTCTTCCAGGTCATAACTACCATTGCCTGGTGTTGCAACGATAGCCAATCCTGCGGGCTTTTCTGTTTCGTCATCGATCGCAAGATAAACGATGTCGGAGGGGCGGTATTGAATAAAGTTATAGCGGCCGCGATTGTCGGTGACTGTACCGAACCATTCGGACATGTCATGCATATAAAGTTGCAGGAGATTATTAACGATCGCTTCATGTGAAGCATCGGCGCGTATAAACACTAGAAGCGTGATCCGGGCTTTTCCAGGAATTCTAATTCTTCTTCGGTGCTTTCCCGACCGAGTATCGTGTTTCGGTGCGGGTATCTTCCGAACTGTTCAATGATTGCTTTATGCCGGAACTCATAATCCAGGTTGTCTTCAATACCCAGGTCTGTGTGGAGCTTGACCGCTTACTCATGGGTAACCAGAGACTCGCTGTGCATAAAGGGCACGTAAAGGAAGCTGCGCTCCATCGGTGTGATCGATGTGACATCACAGTGTCGAATCGCTTCCTGAGAAAGTGTTAGCGCCATAGGGTCATTGGCAAAGGCTTCCGGCTGGTCTCTATACATGTTTCTGGAAAATTGATCGAGAACGATAATTTCAGCGAGTCGCCCGGGCAGAGTAGAGCGCCACTGGCTAAGCTCGCAGTGTGCGGCAGCGCGGTGTGTCTTGCCGAATCGGGAGGCAATCAGATGATCAAGTTTTTGGTCTTTAACGTACCACTGCTTTTGCTCTAGTTCGTTGAACCAGAAGTCCAGAACATCTTGGAAAGACATTAGGTCGCGCGTGGAAACCTTAACGCGTCCATGTTCTCGACCAATTGTTTTCCAGCTTCGCGTGCATTGACCTGTTTATCGATTTTTTGGATAACGCCTTCTTTATCGATGTAAAAAGTCCACCGGCTTGCATAGCCGTGCGGCGAGAGTACACCGTAGGCCTCGCACATGGTCTTGTTCGGATCTGCAAGTATGGGAAAGGTCGCGCCGTTCTTTTCAGCAAAGCCGGTATTGTCTTCGAGTGTGTCTGTGCTCGCCATGAAATAGGCGACGTTGTAATTCTGTATTTCTCGGTCACTGTCACGCAGCGCCTTGCACTGGGCAGTTCAGCCGCCGGTAAAAGCCTTTGGAAAGAAAGAAATGACAATGTATTGCTTTCCTTTGAACTGGGATAGGGTATAGGTTTTACCGTCCGATGCCTGTAATTCGAAATCGGGTGCAAGATCTCCTTCTTGTGGAGCTGCGATTACCACGTTTGAAATAAACAGGGCAAGAAGAAAGGCGGTTAGTTTCATGTTGTGTTCCCAATGTATGCGGTAAGTCCATTCTTTCAGAAGGGCTGTAAGCTCGTCAATTACTTGTGACCGGTTATGACCAGAGCGAGCGTAGCAGCTTTAGATAGGATACCGGCATTACTCTTTCGATGGTTGCCACAACTTTGGCATCGCGCCCGACTAATATCTGAGCCTTATTAAGCAGGACGCCACGTAGAATTAGCTCAGCTGCCTGCGCTGGCGTGAGTTTTGCCATATCTTCAAATCTGGCAGTGAATTCGTCCTTAGAAGCTGAGGTATTGTCATTGGGGTAATAACGCGACGCCTGTGCAATGTTCGTTTTTACGCCGCCTGGCTGAACGCAGCTAACACCAATGTTTGTTTCGATAAGTTCTTCGCGCATCGCATACGTAAATCCTCGTACCGCGAACTTCGAGGCGTTGTACGCTGCCTGGGTTGGTACGGCAATGACGCCAAATATGCTGGCTGTGTTAATGATCTGCGCCTCGCTGACCTGTTCGAGATAGGGCAGAAACGCTTTGCTTCCATACACTACACCCCAAAAATTGATATCCATGAGCCACTCGAAGTTTTCGTAGCTCATATGCGAGACCGTGTCGGTAACAGAGACACCGGCATTATTGAAGATCATGTTTACCCTGCCATGATGGGCTACAACGTCCGCAGCAAACTGTTCTACCTGAACTCGATCTGCAACGTCTACCAGATGTTTGGAAACCTCGACGCCGCTAATCTGGTTTGCAGTTTGCTCAAGTTTGTCCGCATCAACATCGGCAATCGCAACTGCACAACCCTGTTGTGACAACGAAATAGCAAGCGCCTCGCCCATGCCGGAGCCGGCGCCGGTGATTGCTGCTACCTTGCCTGAGAAAGTTGAAATGGACATTAATCTCGCCTCATTAGTTTACGCACGTCTCCCCGACGCTGGGTTATGCCTCGGCTATCGAAGTACTCCATTATCTCGATAGCCAGATTCCTTCCTATACCTGTTGCGTCGCGATACTGTTTAACCGTGATTTCATCATTGTCGTCAACATTATCAATGAGTGTTTTGCGTAGTTTCTCAAGGGCATCAGGAAGTAGAAAACGATTGGATACCGGACGGACGACATAGCCTATTTGTGTACATCGAATGAGCACCTTTTCCAGCGCTTTGGGTGGCATACCAAGTTTCTTGGCTATCTCGTGAGTAACAGGAGGCTTGGTGTCATCGCGAAGGAGTATCTCTCTGACCTGATTCCATACTTTTTCTTCGTTTTGATTCAAAGTCGCCTGAGCACCCTTAAGGGCGTAGTTACCGCCATGGCTGGTCAATTTGCCAGTCGAGATCAATGCGTCGAGAAGTTGTTGCCGTAATGCTCGATGCTTTATTTCGACGGTTTTTGCTAAAGCCGGTGCGGTTATGCCTATTTCATTAGGATTCGCTGCATGCCAGGTTTTTATGGCCGCCAGAACATTTTCGCTGTGTCGCTGTAGTTGTGATTTGGAAATCACTCGATCTTCTATAGGCACAGAACCCTGGCAATAGTTGTCGAATTCCTCCGAGGTAAGGTTGAGCGCGCTGGTCCATTGCGCTATTTCTATTCCTTCTTTTTCCTGTAACAACATCTGCTCCAGAATAGCCTGATCACTATCAAGATGTGCATCGATAGCTTCCAGCGTTGCAATGCGTTCTGGTTTTGCTCTGCCTCGCTTCGGAGATTGGGGGTGAAGTACTGGGCCCCCTCCGAGGGTACGCTCTGCTGACTGGTCGCGAAGAATCACCTGATCTCTAATGCACAGGTTGATGGGCTCGGATAGCACAATCTGTGCAAGGGCGCTGGTTCCTGGTGTAATGGAGCGCTGCTCGAGTACTGCAACACGGCCGGTCACATGATTGGCGGCGCTGTGCACGTGTACCGGCGTCCAGTGTCTAAGCGCAGCAGGCTCGGTATCCAAGACGGAAAGTCTCATATCGAATCGATCCGTGGGGGAATCATGGTCGTTTCCACTTAGCCAGTTTCCTCTATGGATTGAAGACCTGGAGAGATTGTTTCCCGCAATATTAACCGCACACCTGTCACCGATATGGGCAGATTTAGTTGGTTTGTTTTGTGTGTGCAGCGCTCTTACTCTGACCGGGGTATTGGTGGGTTGTAGTGTCAACGAATCCCCCTCATTCACCGAGCCCGAAAACACCGAGCCCGTTATGACAACCCCGGAGCCTTTGACGGTAAAGCATCGATCAATCGCGAGACGAAAAAAACCTTTGGACTGTTTTTTATCCAGTGCTCCCGCCATGTTGTCGAGTTCAGTTGCCAGGACATCAATACCAGCTCCGGTGATAGATGAGACTGGATATATCGTTGACCCCTCGAGCGCTGTCGAGGCCAGTAGGTTCTCGATTTCGGTCTCAACTTCCTTTACGCGTGACTCGGACACCCTGTCGATTTTAGTCAGCGCGACCACGCTGCGACGGACCCCCAGCAGGTTGAGTATGGCCAGATGCTCCCGGGTCTGAGGCATGGCCCCGTCGTCTGCGGCAACAACCAACAGGGCGATGTCCACGGCGCCGACACCGGCGAGCATATTATTGATAAACTTTATGTGTCCCGGGACGTCAATGAATCCAAGCCTGTTGGCTTGAGGTGTATCAACGTACGCGAAGCCCAAGTCTATCGTAAGTCCCCGGCTTTTTTCTTCAGCCAGTCGATCTGTGTCGATGCCAGTGAGTGCATGGACAAGCTGCGTCTTGCCGTGATCGACATGACCCGCAGTAGCAATAATCAAGAGGTCGACTCTGAAAGGTCGAGATGATTCAACTGGTCAATAAATTCTGCAGTGTCTTCCATCGTCCTAAGGTCAAACAGCAGGGTTCCATCATGTATTCGACCGATAACTGGTAAAGGTAACCCGCGAAAAGACGCAGCCAGGGCGCGTAGTGCTGAGTCACTCTTAGCTTTGATACAGATTGCTTTACTTTGTAATCGTTCGAGGGGCAAGGAGCCGCTTCCAATCTGACTCTCCACGTCAACGATGCTGACTTCGGCGTAATTACCCAGAGTGCTGCTCAATGGGTCGAGTAGATTATTCGCGAGGGTATTAAGCGCTTCGAGCGGACGAGTCAGAAAGCGAAGTGTGGGCAGGTGTTGAGCCAGTCTGTCAGGGTCTTCATAGAGTTTCAGGATTTCAAAAAGCGCGGCTATCGTCATCTTATCGACTCTTAACGCTCGCTTCATCGGATTTGCTTTAATTTCCTGTATGAGCTGCCTGGTTCCCACGATGATGCCCGCCTGCGGTCCACCGAGGAGTTTATCTCCACTGAAGGTAACGACATCCGCGCCCGCTTTGATAGCACTGCTGACAGTAGGTTCATCGGGCAAGCCGAATTTCGTGAGATCTATCAAGCTCCCGCTGCCAAGGTCGTTAACGAAAGGCAGATTATTATCGTGGGCAAGGTTTGCGACCTCTGAAGGCGAAACCTCGTTGGTGAATCCTCTTATCTCGTAGTTGCTCGTATGCACCTTCATCAGCAAGGCCGTGTTTGCGCTTATTGCATCGCGATAGTCTTTCAGATGGGTGCGATTAGTCGCGCCCACTTCCACCAGGGTGCATCCCGAACGACTCATGATTTCAGGGATACGAAAAGACCCGCCGATCTCTACCAGCTCTCCACGTGATACAGGGACTTCCTTGCTATGGCCCAGTGTGTTGAGGACCAGAAGTACTGCTGCGGCGTTATTGTTAACGACAGTGGCGGCTTCAGCACCCGTAAGGTTGCAGATCAGCGATTCGATATGAGTATCCCGGTCACCTCTTTTTCCGCTATCCAGATCGTATTCCAGATTCGTCGCGTTGCTCGCAACTTCAACCACGGTGTTGAGGACATCTTGCGGTAGTAGCGCGCGCCCTAGATTAGTGTGCAGCACTGTCCCGGAAAGGTTGAGGATTCGCTTCAGAGAAAATCCAGCATGTTCCTCTAGTCTCAGCTCGAGGTCCTGGATCAGAGTATCCATTGACGGTAGTGAGTTCTTGTCAGCTTTGTAGGCCTGTCTCAAACTCTCTAGTACCGCGCGCAGTACCTGGGTGACGCTACTTCGTCCGTATCGTTCAATAAGATGACTTGCCGCGTCACTACTTAGGATCTTGTCTACTGAGGGAGGTCTTTCCAGACTGTCGGAGCTCGTCATGATTACTGTGGGCTCTCGGTCAGCCTCATCGCATCCTGCAAGGGACCCAGTTTTCGGACCCAGGGATCAACTTTCAGTACACGAGTGCCAATCCAGTTGTCCTTCGCCTGTACTGCGCTGGACTGATCTTCGTAGATCCCAAGCAAAAGTACGTACCAAGGTTGTCCCTGATTGATAATCATGCTGTAAAGAGGCTCATCAATACCAACTTGACTGGCGTAGTTAAGTACAGGGTCTAACTGCCGCATTGCGATAAGCTGTACGGTAAAAGAATCGGCGGGCGCATCAAGCAGGTTAATAGTGCCAGGAACACCTGCGTCAGGAATCTCTCCAGGAGGTTCGATCGGGTACGTCACAGCTGTCTCTACTGGTACGGTCCTCCGCACAGATTCACTAATAGGTGAGGGAGGAGGGCGGACCTCTGTCCTGGCTGGCTTTGATTCTCTGGGTGAGATTGCGACTGCCTTACTTTCATCTTGTCGGGTCTGGCAATCCCACGTTCTATCCTGCTTTCCATAGCAATAGTAACTTTCCTGCGCGTCCAAACCCTTATTCAACTCAATATTACAATCAGGACAGTCGTCTTCCTGTTGAAACCAGGAGCACCCGCCTAATACGAAAAGGCTCAGAAACAACAAATAGAAAACTGGTTTGATTGGGTTCACAGATTCAAATCCATTAAAGGGGGAGATTCAATCACAGATTACCGTCCGGTTGGAAGCCGAACTGATCTCGTTGAGGGAAATTGCCATAGACGCCTCCGGTATGAATGAAAACCATGTCGGTAGCACCACTAAAGCGACCTTTGTGAATCTCTTGAAGCATGGCCTCAAAAGCCTTTCCTGTATATACCGGATCAAGAACAATTCCTTCGAGTTGGGCTACCCGGTTAATCGTATCGAACACTGGCTGTGTTGCTTTGGCATAGCCGGGGCCAACGTACCCGTCGATGACATTGATCGACAAATTACTGGTTTTTACAGGAGTATGATATCGCTCCTCCCAGAGTCGAAAATCTGTAGTTATCTTGTCTCGAAAATAGTCCTCATTGTCGCAAACGTTAAATGCAATGGTTTCAGAAGGTAAATCATAGAGTGCGCTACCGATAATCAGCCCTCCCTGGGTGCCACCGGACCCTGTAGCGGAAACGATATACTGTGGTTCAATGTTGTTGCGGGCAAAATCTTCTTTTAGCTCTGCGCAGCACTCAATGTATCCCCATAGGCCCGTCTCATCGCTTGCACCTACTGGAATAAAGTAAGCGCTGAGTTCTGGATATTGGCTCGCTACATCATTAATGCATTTATCCATGTCCTGATAGGATTCACTGGAAACATAGCTGATCCCTGCACCTAGAATGCGGTCCAGCAAGAGATTGCCGTCTGCTTCCGCTGGCGGCGATCCTCTCAGGATCAGATGACACTTTAGGCCTAATTTGGCTGCTACCATTGCAGTTGAGCGACAGTGATTTGACTGAATACCACCGCAGGTGATGAGAAGGTCAGCGCCTTCGGATAGAGCGCGAGCCACTGTGAACTCGAGTTTGCGCAATTTGTTCCCGGACGCGATTGTATCGGTCAGATCATCCCGCTTTATCCATATTCTTGGCCCGCCGGTTTCTTCCGACAGCCTATCAAGGGGTTGTAGCGGGGTGGGGAGTCGTGCAAGTTCAATTCGAGGAATATTCATTACCAAAATAGCCAATCCGGTGTTTGGTTTCGCATTAAACAACAATCTTACGGCTGGAAGAAACCGAGTAGTCAGGACCGGTGTTATTATGGCTAATATGAAGCCGTTAAAATTTTTTGTCGTCTGCTTATTCACAGTCTTGTCGGGGTGCGGTGGCGAACCTGCTCAAACTATGACTGGTGAGACCATGGGAACTACCTACACGATTAAGGTGGTTTCCGGCGCTGATATGTCAGACCTCCAGCGAGAGATCGATCAAGAATTGGAGCGGATCAATCAAATGATGTCGACTTATATTGATGATTCCGATCTGTCGCTACTCAATAGGGCGCCTCTGGATGAGCTGATAGCAGTTCCAACGGATCTGTATACGGTGCTCCAACTGAGTGAAGAAATTCACGGGATTACACATGGTGCGTTTGATGTGACCGTTGGACCGCTGGTTAAATTATGGGGCTTTGGACCAGACAAAGCGTTTCCTGATGTCCCGAGTCCAACGCAAATATCGCAGGCACAGCAGCGAGTTGGTATGCAGCACCTTGAGCTTGGAGAAGGTTCGGTAAGACGCGGAGTTGATCTTTATATCGACCTGTCAGGTATCGCAAAGGGATTTGCCGTCGACAGACTGTGTAAGCTGCTCGATGATAAAGGGCTACAGAATTACATGGTGGAGATAGGCGGAGAAATCAAGGCCTCAGGTCGTAACGATCGAGACGCACCATGGATAATCGCGATAGAGAAGCCCGAAGCGCTGCAGCGCTCAATATTTCGCACTTTAGCGCTTCGAGGCCTGGGTATGGCGACCTCGGGTGACTATCGTAATTACCGGGAGATAGACGGTAAGCGATACTCGCACCTGATTGATCCTCGGTCTGGGATGCCTATTAACCATACCTTGGCATCGGTTACGGTACTGCATCCGTCTGCGGCCATCGCGGATGCTCTGGCGACTGCGTTGAACGTACTGCATCCGGCGCAGGGTATGGAGTTAGCGGAAGAGCAGAATCTGGCAGTATTGTTTATAATAAAAGACGATAGCGGATTCGTAGAGCAACGTTCGTCCGCGTTAGAGCGTTATCTGGAACAGGTTCATTAAGGGAAATCATGATTGAGTTCATTCTTGCTTTTATTGTCTTACTATCCATCGTGACAATGATGTCGATCGGCGTCATGCGTGGTCGAGCGCCAATCGCGGGTTCATGCGGTGGTCTTAATGCTATGGGTGTGGAAGGTGGATGCGAAATATGTGGTGGTGATCCTGCCAAATGTGATGAGAAAAGCAGCAGCTCCGCAAGTTTCTATCGAGCTGACTCGGAAAACCGTTAACCGATCTTAAGATAACCTGCCTCCTTCAAGGGTGTCGCAGCTGGTCCTGGGGTTTGTTTTTCTCCGCGGCTTGCGACCCTCCGGGCTACCCTCAACTCCTCCACAAGCCTCTTCGGGTCTTGTTCCCCGATTTCGGCGCTACGCCTGAAGGCTGCGAAAAACAAACCCCAGGACCAACTGCTGTAGGACCGACACCGCCGATCCAATCGTAAAACGAGCGTAAATAAGAATTATTCGAATCTGACCCTTTCGTCACGATCTGATATGCGGCACGACCTGAGCCCGTAGGGAAGGGAAAGGCTTCGGAGTACATCTTCTCGGCAGGGATGCCGAAGTTAAGCGTACATGGACGTATTCACAGCGGTACGGAGAAGCCTTTCCCTTTCCTACGGGCGGGCTCGCGATGCTCCAATTTGACGGGACGCTCTTTAACCCTCCAACGTGCACTACCGCCATATATTGAGACGCTGCTCGTAGAACTCGTGACAAGTACGCATGTCTTCTGCGAATTTAGGAAGTTCATCTAACAACAACGCTTGTGGGCCATCTACCAGCGCCTGGGAGGGGTCCGGATGAAAATCCACAAGCACCATGTTCGCTCCGGCAACGACTCCCTGTGCGGCCGCATGGGCAACATCAAGTACTCCGTCAGGCGCCATATCGCGAGAACCGACGGAGTGTGAAGGGTCAACGCATACAGGCATTCTTGTTAGTCATTTGATGACGGGTACGTGGGCCAAATCGACCATGTTCCGGTGTGGTGCACCTCCTTCAGTCTTCATTCCTCTTAAGCAGAAGATGACGTTGGAGTTTCCCTCGCTCGCGAGATACTCCGCTGCGTTGAGTGAGTCGTTTAAGCCGACGCCGTAGCCACGCTTGAACAAAACCGGGAACTCCTGCTGGCGTCCGACTGCTTTTAACAGCTCGAAATTCTGTGTGTTTCGCGTCCCAATTTGCAGCATGACGCCAGTGGGGTTACCTGTTTGCTGCAGGGCTTCCATGATCTCATCGATCTGATTTTCGTGCGTCACCTCCATGGCGACAACTTTCATTCCGTATTTGCCAGATAGTTAGAAAACATAGGGGAGACAGTCTTTACCGTGTCCCTGGAATGAGTACGGATTGGTCCTCGGTTTGTAAGCCCCCATTCTGGTACAGTCCTGACCTTCCCGCTGCAGGGCCTGAAGCATCTGCTCTACATGCTCTTTTGTATTTACGGCACGCAGTCCCGCGAAAACGTGAAAGGTATCCTTACCGAAATCTACGCCATTGTAGGTGAATTCGGTGACTCGCTGCTCATCTTGATGTCGTCCCAGAATCCGATACTCTTCCGAGATGCGTATGACGCGATCCACCACATCCAGAGCTTCTATGGGCCCCTGGTCGACTTGGTGCGTGTCGCCCAAAAGATATAATTCGGTTAGCGCTTTCTCGTCACCTTATACGATGTGTTTTTGAATGTGGATGTTCGGGAGGTTTTCCAGAAACGTGATCGTATCCTGATAGCTTGCGGAGGTTTCTTCGACGTTGGGGTTTAGTATCACGATCATGTTAGTACCTGTCGTTTATTTGGCATTGATCTGAGAGAATCTGGATTGTAGCCCGCGATCCAATGGTGTGGGTAGTATAGGAGTCACTTTTGCTGGCAGACTGGCGACTAAATGTTGCGTCACGGTATCTTCGCGCCGGGGCGGGAGACAAACTCACTTCATTCACATCCATGATCTCCGGTCTGGGGCTCGTGCTTGCCGTGGCGATCCTGACGATTGTGCTCTCCGTGATGAACGGTTTCGAAAAGGAACTGCGAGAACGAGTGCTCGGATTGTTGCCCCACGGTATTGTAAATCTACCAGATGGAGACCTGGCGACCCTGGAGAAAGAATTGCTGAGTCACGAAAAGGTGATTGCGGTCGCGCCGTTGCTGGAAGGAAGTGGACTACTCCTTGCAAACGGTCGTATGGCAGGTGTTTTGATTTCGGGTATCGATCCAGAACGGGAGTCGAAGGTCTCGATTTTGGACGACTTTTTCTTAGAGGGATCGACGTATGACATATCCAGTCAACGGTTCTCCCTGGTAATTGGGAAACGACTGGCACAGGATCTCGGGGTTTCGATAGGCGATTCCGTGAACTTCGTGTCACCTGAGGTGCAGATGACGTTGGTAGGTCCTTTACCGACCGCCAGGCGGTTTGTTGTCGTTGGCATATTTGCTGCGGGAGCCGATGTGGACAAAACGCAGGTCTATACTTCCGTTGAGTCTCTTAGTCGAATGCAGAAAGGGCGCGGGTCAGTTGGAGTCCGGCTGTTGACGACAGATCTGTTCGATGCACCAGAGATTGTCCATCAACTGGTGATGATGTCGAGCCAGAGAATTTATGGTTCAAGTTGGACCCAGCGATATGGAAATTTGCATGGCGCTATTCTGATGCAAAAGAAAACCATGTTTCTAATGCTGATGCTCCTGGTCGCCGTTGCGGCCTTCAATGTTGTATCCAATTTGATGATGATTGTGAAAGAGAAGTCGGGAGACATTGCAATTATTCGAACCGTGGGGGCATCGACTGGCGCGGTGCGCATCATTTTTATAATGCATGGGGTTCTGGTTGGCGCAGTCGGCGTTGTTGTCGGTTTGCTAATAGGTGTGTGTATGGCTCTCGTTATTGATGATCTGGTGCTGACGTTGGATGGTGTTTTAAAGCTGGGACTTATGGATGAGTACTTTATTCAGTACCTGCCGGTGGATATCCGCATTGAGGACATTCTGCTGATTGCGGGATCGTCATTGGCTATATGTTTTTTCGCCACCATCTATCCGGCCGGTAAGGCCGCAAAAGCCAATCCGGTAGAGGCACTGCAATATGAATCTTGAGGACGGCGAAAATTTTGTGTTGCGCGCTAACAATGTGCGGAAGTCGTTTGTGCAAGGGGAAAACGAGATTGATGTCCTGCGAGGCGTGTGCATTGACGTATCGGCAGGTGAAAGAGTCGCGATTGTAGGTTTATCTGGCAGTGGCAAGAGTACGTTACTACATATTCTCGGTGGCCTGGAATCTGCGGACGAGGGTGAAATTCTTATCGATGGTAAGGATATTGCCGCAATGAGGGAGATTGAGGTGGATGCGATGCGCAATCAATACCTTGGCTTTGTCTATCAGTTTCATCATCTTCTTAGTGACTTTACTGCGCTTGAAAATGTTGCAATTCCACAACGCATTCGTGGCAGTAACAAAAGTAAGGCGCTGTATACTGCAAGAGAGATGCTGGTCAGAGTAGGGTTGGAAAACAGGGCCGATCACAAGCCAGGACAACTTTCCGGAGGGGAGAGGCAGCGCGTGGCGATAGCAAGAGCGCTGGTAAACGAACCGGTTTGCGTGCTTGCAGATGAGCCTACGGGCAATCTGGATGAAAAAACGGCGCTTGATGTCAACGAGATGATGGTATCTCTGAGCAGAGAGCTTAGTACTTCTTTTGTCATTGTGACCCATAACATTGACCTTGCTAACCAAATGGATCGAACGCTGCAATTGCATAACGGTCTGCTTATATCGATATGATGACCCCCGCATACATTGGACTGCGTTATTCACGTGCCAGGGGAGAGAACCGATTTCTTTCATTTATCACATGGGTGTCTCTACTCGGGCTTGCCCTGGGAGTAGTAGCACTCATCGTTGTCGTATCGGTAATGAACGGTTTCGATACGGAATTAAAGCGGCGGATACTGGGCGCTGTACCTCATGTGGTAGTTGAAGGGCTGAGTCGCCAAGAACTGGAAGCTATTCCAGGTGTCAGCGCCGCAGGTCGATTCTCAAGTCAATCTGTTTTGCTCGTAAACGGTAGTGCAAGCGAATTGGTTTCTCTTTACGGGATTGAGCCAGAGAACGAGCGCGCTATGTCAATCATTCCTGACCATATGACCTTTGGCGCGATAGAACACCTCGGCGAGGGGGGTATTGTGCTTGGTGAGCCACTGGCCTATCGCCTGGGTGTGATGCAAGGTGACAGCGTCACTGTCCTGTTGCCGGTGGTTAAGGGTGCCTGGAGACTTGATACTCAGGTAATAAACGCAACCCTGGTGGGAACGTTCGAGCTGGATTCTGAACTCGATTATCATCTCTCTTTGATGAATGTGGAGAGCATAGACCGGGTGCTAGGCACTTCAGCGCGTTCCTATCGACTACGATTGAACGATATCTTCGCTGCGCCTGGTTTGGCCAAGGAACTGAAGCTCAATGATAAAGTCGCTGTTAGCGATTGGTCAGTAGACTATGGAGACTTCTTTAGAACGGTAAAGATGGAAAAGGTCATGATGTTCCTATTGCTTATGCTTGTTGTGGGCATTGCTGCGTTCAGTATTGTTTCCAGTCTTAGTATGCTGGTAAAGGAGAAAAAATTTGATATCGCGGTGTTACGTACCTGCGGTTTATCCTCTCGTGACGTCACTATGATTTTTGTTGTACAGGGAGCGGTGATCGGAATTTGCGGCATAGTCCTGGGCGCAATAGTGGGTCTTCCTCTGGCGTACTATGTTACGGAAGTCGTAAGTGCCATAGAGTCGCTTTTTGGTGGCAGTATGCTTGCTGGAACCTATTTTGATTCAATTCCTTCGGATGTGCGTCTGCTTGATGTGGTGGCCATATTGTTAGTATCACTACTCATTAGCCTGGCTGCGACAATATACCCAGCCTATCGTGCTGCATCGGTTAATCCTGCCGAAGTCCTCAGGTACGAATAGCGGCCCGCTTACTTCTGTCTTGTCTTTTTGCCCGGTATCGAGCGATCTTCCAGCGCCAGTATAGCCGGACGATGACAAACGCGAGGCTGCCCAGAGACAAACCGCAGATCAGAGAGCCCAGTATCAGGGGTTGCCACACTGCAGCGAGTTGGCTAGAGAGCCAGGTGATAGATAGCTCTACCGAGTCAATAGTATTCGGTTCCCCGAGGATTAGCGTCCCTAGTCGGTATGTAAAGTAGAATATTGGTGGCATGGTGATTGGATTGCTGATCCAAACAAGGGCGATTGACAGTGGCACATTGCAGTGAAGTACCACGCAAAGAAGTACGCACGGAACCATCTGAAAAGGCATAGGCAAAAAACAGCAGAAAACGCCCACGAATGAGGCGACCGATACGGAGTAACGGTTAAAATGCCAGAGGTTGGGTTCGAAGATGACCTCGCCGAGAAATTTAAGAGACTTTATTTCCCGAAGCCGTGCGCGAGTTGGTAGCCGATCCTTTAGCTTCATTTACTTCACTTTTGATGTCCGACCGTATTATGCACTGCAGAATCTCCAATTCTAGTGAAAGAGATCATGCATCTAGGAGATTGGCTATAGGTTAATCGTCGTTTGCACCGCAGAACTATCCCATGTGCTAGTGGTGTCGGGAAGTGAACGGCGTTGTCCTTGCATTTGCGTCGGCTATTGTATGCGTTGCGAATTTACCATTCCTTATAGACTGGTCTGACCTGGTCGTCGGGCTACCCCTGATCCTGTTTGCTCTAACCTCCAGAATTAGAGTGCTTTCGAGCTTTTACCTGGGTGCAATTTTCCCACTATACGTGGCAGGAGAAAGAATCAGCGCTGAGTTGCCAGTAGGACTAGCTGGTAAAGATCTTCGTGTTACGGGTGTAGTGGCCGATCTGCCACGGGAATCTGGTTTTGCGTCTCGATTCAGGTTCCGTGTCATCCGTACATTAGGTGAAGACTTTCGTGGCGATGTATTGATCTCCTGTTATCGTTGCGAAGCTCGATTTGTTCCCGGTGATGTGATGCAAGCGACATTGCGTCTCAATAGACCGCGTGGGACTCTGAATCCGGACTTGCTCGATTACGAAGTATGGTTGTTCACCAAGAATCTGAAGGGAGCGGGCTACATAAGAGAAGTAGGACCCTGGTTTCCCTTGGACGAAACCCGCTTGTTGGCATACATCATCGTTACCGACAACAGATTGAAGACCTGATATGCGGTGAAATGCCTGAGATTACGATGGTAGGCTTGCTTCGGGCTTTAACCATTGGCGACTCGACGGCAGATCGGATCTGAAGCCTGGCAGGCATTATCGAAAACCGGCACCAATCATCTATTTGTTATTTCCGGATTGCATGTGGGAATGGTGGCCTCTCTGATCTACAAGATATTGTCACTACTGGCTTTTTCCTCCGCATCGCGGAGTATTGCGACCTTGTTTGCTACCGGCGCCTATGCAGCTATAGCAGGATGGGGTTTGCCGGTTCAACGTGCGTTCGTTATGACCGCGGTAGTAGTAGTCGGCACGAGTTTGCAACGCAACATATCGGTCGCAACGATGTTCTTTAGTGCGCTTTTTGCGGTTCTAATCATCGAGCCCTTTGCGGTACTCAATATTGGGTTTTGGCTTTCGTTTGCTGCGGTGTTCAGCCTGCTTTATGCGTTTTCGGGACGGGTGCCATTGGTTTCCAATTGGCTTATCAGCAGCGTTCGTTCTCAGTGGGTTGTCTATATCGGGATGCTGCCCTGGATGCTTTATCTGTTACACCAACTATCCTGGATATCCTGGGTCGTGAATCTGGCTGCGATTCCTTGGATTGGTCTATTGGCAGTGCCAATGGTGTTGGTTACCATCGTTTCGAGTTTTTTCACGATATCGATCGCTTCGCTTGGTTTGACCTTGTGCAGTCAGCTTCTAAACCTGGCCTGGGCAGTCATCGACTGGTTCGCACAATGGAATTTTGTTCATTACAGTGCGCCTCCTACATTAGTGCTGCTGTCAGTCGCTATGATCGGTGTTTTGGCATTGCTTGCTCCCAGGGGCTTGCTACCGAAGTAGGTCGCGCTGGTTTGTTTGGCACCTCTCTTTAGTGTTCCTGTATCGCCGCTACCCAGACTCGAGATTTCGTTTATCGACGTTGGCCAAGGGCTCAGGGTGCTGGTTCGAACTGCGAATCAGACATTGCTTTACGATGCGGGTCCTGCGAACAGCAGCTTTGATGCGGGGCAGCAGATCGTTACGCCTTTTCTACGCTCGAAAGCCATAGATGTGGTCAACTACCTTATAGTTAGTCATGGAGATAATGATCACTCCGGTGGCGTTGAGGCGATTCGAAGAAATTTTCAGGTAGAAGCGCTGTTCGTGAGCCAAAGTGGCTTTTTTCCTGGTAGTCGTACCTGTGATCATGTCGAGTGGGAAGCGGATGAGCTCAGATTCTCACTTTTTTCTATGTTCCTTCTCTCTACATCCAATAATGCATCGTGTTTGCTTCAGATTAGCGGACCCGAAATCAATGTGCTGTTAACGGGTGATATCGAGGCTATCGCTGAAGGTAAATTGATGCAGCTATCATTACCGATCATGGATTTAATCTCTGCTCCTCACCATGGCAGTGCGTCGTCTTCTACGCCAGGGCTGCTAAACAAGCTGCGGCCTGACCTGGTCGTAGTCTCTGCGGGGAAAAATAATCGTTTTGGACATCCCGATGATGAAGTGCTTGCACGTTATCAGCGGCGTCATTCGCGTGTGATTAACACAGCCGACCATGGAGCGGTCACGATAAGTTTTGGGTGGATAAAGCAGTTAAGCCTGGCGCGAGAAACTGAAAAAAGGTTCTGGCACTGATGTATGAATGGGTTATTGGGATATCAGGATGCTAGACAGTTCGGTGATGAGCTTATGGTTTTGTTCCGCGGTACCAATTGTAATTCTCAGCTTGTCAGATAAACCGACCTGGTCAAAAAAACGAACCAGGATATTGCGCTGCTTGAGCTCAACGTAAATACTTTCTGCCGTATGTGTTTTCGGCACCGTTGCCAGCAGGAAGTTGGTCTGGCTGTTCGGAACTAAAAAACCCAACTTTAGAAGTTCTGTCCTGAGCGCATCTCGTTCCTGTATGACTCGAAGCCATGTTTGATTCGCGTAACCCTGTTCCTCTAGTGCGATGCTGGCAATTTTCTGGGATATCCAATCGAGGTTATAGCTATCTCGGGTCTTTTCTATCATAGGCCTGATGAGATGTTCCGGCCCAATGCCATAACCTAATCGAAGGCCGGCGAGGGAGTATGCCTTACTTAACGTTCTTAGAATTACCAGGTTGTCCAGCTCTTCGATAAGCGGAATGGCGTCGTACGAGTTGTCCGCAAAATCTACATATGCTTCGTCCAGCAGCAAGATCCCGTTCAGGCTTCGAGCAATCTGCTCGATCTGCTCTACCTCGACCAGTACGCCAGATGGCGCGTTTGGATTGACTAGTAAAGTTAATTTTACATCCGCGTCGTTGAGTTGATCTGAGAAGGATTCGGGAGGTTTCCAGTCTGCTGTCAGGGGGACGTGGGTGATTGGACAGTTTTGTATTTGTGCTAGCACCGGATAAAGGGAATAAGTTGGTTGGGTCGTGCCTATCATTTCTCCCGGATCTACGAATGTGGTGATCATTAGTCGGAGTAGTTCATCGCCACCGCGAGTCGCAATAATATTGCCAGATTCTACATCGTGTAGTGTTGCAGCGATCTCGCGAAATTCATCGGCGTTGGGAGGTGGGTACTGCCTTAACACTTCGGATGAAAAGCGCTGTAACATTTCCTCGATCGCTGGGGCTGGTGGATACGGGTTTTCATTGGTATTCAATTTGAGGATGCTTGGGTCATCCGGCTGCTCTCCACTGATATAGCCCTGCATCGCGGCTATGTTCTTACGTTCCCAACTCACGATACTTCCTCTCCAAATGCGTCATAGCTGATATCCAGAATATGGATGTCAGCATCTCCCTTGGGGCGTTTAACGAAGACATCGTCGCCAATTGATCTGCCAAGAAGACTCTTTGCCATGGGAGAATCCATGCTGATCCATCCCTTTTTTAGGTCGAATTCATCTGCACCGACAATCCGCAGCACTGAGGTCTCACCGTTTTCATCTTCGAGTTTGAGCCAGGCGCCGAAATATACTTTGTCCTTGTTATCGGGTTTTCTGTATACAATCTCAAGATTGTCAATCCGCTTCGTCAGGTAGCGAATCCGGCCATCTATTTCTCGCAGCCTTTTCTTTCCGTAAATGTAGTCAGCGTTTTCTGACCGATCACCAAGTGCTGCTGCGTCGGCGACCTTCTGGGTAATTTCCGGGCGTTCAGTTTTATATAGGAAATTTAGCTCACTGCGTAAGGCATGAGCCCCATCGGGGGTTATGTAAAATTTCTTGTCGCTCATTACTTGGTCAGGTGTACTTCGATGTTTTGCCAATCGACAAGTTTAAAGTTCTGGTTCACTAGACGTCCATCGTTGTGATTTTGATGATCTTGAGCGATGAAAACCCCTGCCGGGTATTGGTCACCCAATGCTCGACTGGTTGTAATTAGGCCATCGCTACCAGTTACCGTATCATAAGTATCTTCTTTGACCTTAAACCTCCCTATCAGCCGATTGTGATTTCTGTCGAATATCAGATACGTTGAATTGCCCTGTGAGGAGGCTATCAAATATCCGCTGCCATCAGGATGGGTGTATAAAGCAAGGCCTTCAACGTCAGCCCGAAGAGGACCAAACAAGGATGTTTTGAATATTTTTATTGGTGGGTTTTCCATATTTTCGGTCGAAAACCTCCAGATTGCCTTACGTTCCTCTGACACGTAAAGCGCGCCAGTTTTGTCGTCTACAACGCAACCTTCAGCGGTCGTGGCAAGTTTAAATTCACGTACAAGGTGGGATACACCAAGGGTGTCGAGTCGATATTGTTCGCTGTGTCCGTTCTGCGCAAATACAAAGTAATGGATATCTCCATCTTGTGTTCTGTGTAAGCAAATTCCACGAAGATCGGATAGATTGGTTGGTGCTGGATCGAAAATACGTTTTACGCCGGTTTTGTCGGCCTGATAGAAATAGACGTCGTTGCTCCACCAATTACTGACAGCGACCAACCCGCTGCCGGCATCAATGCCACTAAACCCGTAGCGAATATCAATGTTGTTGGGTGTCCCCCCTGGGATGAACTGGATTTGCTTGCCTGACAGATCGTAAACCAGTATTCCTGTCGGTTTGACCGGTTTTTGGTTGCTGGCTTTCAGTGTTGCAAGGATCAGCGAGTCTTCAGGATGCTGGTCATCAATCCAGATGGTGACATCATCGACAGAATCTCCGCGGTAAGGAGAGGGTTCAGTCTCTGCGGTAGCCACTACCCAAAACAAGCTGTCAGCCATGGCGATGGCCGGTAGTAGAGCGAACAAGGCACTGACCTGGAATAGCAGTAAGAATTTTAGCAAGATTGGGAGCGGTTCCAGGGAAAGGCGAAACGTGGCATATGGCAATCTGTAAAGCAAGTCTGATGTTGCGAAACCGCGTAAACTTTCCACAGTAAAAGGCTTGAATCAGATTTCGCCGACCCCACTATCTCTGTAGGAAACCACCATAGAGAAAATGCTGGTTTAGTCGATAAACAGTTGATGGAACGAACATGCGTATAGATAAGTTTACAAGTAAGCTCCAGGAAGCGATTTCAGACGCTCAGTCTATTGCCGTTGGCCGGGACCATAACCTGATTATGCCGCAGCATCTTGTGCTTGCGCTGTTAGAACAACAGGGCAGTACTACCACACCTCTCCTATCCGGAATGGGTGTAGATGTTCCTTCGTTTGCCCAGGATGTTAACCAATTGGTGGACGAACTGCCGACGATACGGGATAACCAGGGTGATATTCAGATGTCGCCTGCGTTGGGTCAGCTGCTGAACCTGGCGGACAAGGAAGCGCAGCGGAGAAACGATCAATTTATCTCCAGCGAACTCGTGCTGCTGGTTGCTATTGAAAGCAATGAGCTGAAAGCACTGTTTGACAAACATGGAATCCAAAAAGCCGCTCTTGAGAGAGTGATTGACCAGCTGAGGGATGGCGAGAACGTTGATGATCCAAATGCAGAAGATACACGTCAGGCATTAGAAAAGTATACGTTGAATCTGACGGAGAGAGCGGAGGCGGGCAAGCTGGACCCGGTTGTTGGGCGCGATGAAGAAATCCGCCGCACGATCCAGGTCCTGCAAAGACGTACGAAGAATAATCCAGTTCTTATTGGAGAACCGGGCGTTGGTAAAACGGCAATCGTCGAGGGATTGGCGCAAAGAATAGTCAATGGAGAAGTGCCCGACGGTCTGCGTGAGAAAAAAATTCTGGCCCTTGATATGGGCGCATTGATAGCCGGTGCCAAATTCCGGGGAGAGTTTGAAGAACGGCTTAAAGCTGTTTTGAAAGAGCTTGCCAGGGAAGAGGGCAGCGTCATTTTGTTCATCGATGAAATTCACACCATGGTCGGTGCAGGTAAAGCGGAAGGGGCGATGGACGCCGGCAATATGCTTAAGCCTGCGCTCGCGCGTGGTGAGTTACATTGTGTAGGTGCCACAACACTGGATGAGCATAGGCAATACATCGAATCGGACGCCGCGCTAGAGCGACGTTTCCAAAAGGTTCAGGTAGGTGAGCCGACGGTTGAAGACACGATAGCGATCCTGCGCGGGTTAAAGGAGCGATATGAAATTCATCATGGTGTTGATATCACTGATCCGGCAATCATTGCCGCAGCAAGACTTTCACATCGATATATCACCGATCGCCAGCTTCCGGATAAAGCTATCGACCTTATTGACGAGTCGGCGAGCTTGATTCGAATGGAAATGGACTCTAAACCGGAGGATATGGATCGGCTGGAGCGACGTCTTATTCAGTTCAAAATTGAGCGAGAAGCACTTAAGAATGAGGACGATGAGGCCTCGATTCAGAGGCTGGAGGCCCTGAATCAAAACATCGATGAGATGGAGAAGGAATTCGCAGACCTTGATGAGATTCTTAACGCGGAGAAGATGGCGCTACATGGTAGCCAGCAGGTTAAAGAGGACCTTGAACACGCGAAACTAGAAATGGAATCTGCACGGCGCGCGGGAGATCTGACGAAAATGTCCGAACTTCAGTATGGATTAATACCGGATCTGGAAAAGAAACTGGAAAGTGCTGCACAGACTGACACTTCCAGTATGCAGTTGTTGCGGAACAAGGTCACGGAAGAAGAGATTGCTGAGGTGGTTTCGAAATGGACGGGTATTCCCGTTACGAAGATGTTGGAAGGAGAGAAAGCAAAGCTACTCCAACTCGAAGAGGAGCTGCACAAGCAGGTGATTGGTCAGGAGGAAGCAGTGAGCGCGGTGTCTAATGCGGTCCGTAGATCACGAGCAGGGCTTGCCGACCCCAATAGACCGAACGGCTCGTTCTTGTTTTTGGGGCCTACGGGCGTCGGCAAGACAGAACTTTGTAAGGCGCTTGCCCGTTTCCTGTTTGATGCCGAAGATGCGTTGATTCGAGTGGATATGTCCGAGTTCATGGAAAAGCACTCGGTCGCCAGACTAATAGGCGCCCCTCCGGGCTATGTTGGATATGAAGAGGGGGGCTATCTTACTGAGCTGGTTCGACGCAAACCTTATTCCGTTATTCTGTTGGATGAGATCGAAAAAGCACATGTTGATGTGTTCAATATCCTATTGCAGGTGCTTGATGATGGCCGGCTGACAGATGGACACGGTCGAACGGTCGACTTTAAGAATACGGTGTTGGTAATGACGTCAAACCTGGGATCGGATCTGATTCAGGGCATGTCCGGAGAATCATACGATGCCATGAAAAGCGCTGTCATGGGTGTGGTCAGTCAGCACTTTCGACCAGAATTTCTTAATCGGGTAGATGACGCGGTCGTTTTTCATTCCCTCGAAAAAGAACAGATTTTAGGTATCGCTAGAATTCAGCTGCAGGTTCTAAAGGAACGGGTCATGGAGTCAGATATATGTATCAAGTTTGATGCGGATGCCTTGTCGTATCTGGTAGATGTAGGCTATGACCCGGTCTATGGGGCACGACCCTTGAAAAGGGCGATACAACAGCATGTGGAGAACCCTCTTGCTGAGGCGTTATTGGAAGGCCGCTTTACCCCAGGTGACAAAGTCGAGGTTAGAAGGAAAGGTGAAGAGCTTGATTTTAGTAGTTAAGCTCATAAAAACATATGGTTATAGCTAATACCTAAGGTTAGTTATTCTATGTTTTTGTGAAAACTACTGTACAGATGAACAGTATAATGATACTGTTCATCTGTACAGTATAAACCGGGAGTCGCTATGAGTACTGAAATCAATCATTCGACGTTGGCAATGCGCGCAGCAAAGCGTATGCGGCGTGTTAAGCATAAGCGTAAAAATGGCCATGTTATTTGTCATCATCTGATGATGATGCTGGATGACCAACAAATGCACCCAAGCGCGGGGTCTGCTGTAGGTACTCGCAATATAGGTATTCGTAATATAGGTACTCGTAATGCAGTGAAGGACCTAAGCGGAATGATTCTGAAGCGGTATGAGGTTGCTGATCGGATGGAGGGAATCCCCGCGGGCGTTCTGGCGGAAAGGCAATATTCACTGGGTTTGAGCCTTTAAGCTTATCTGTACCAGATGTTGACCTGATTCAGCCATGTCAGGTTTTGCGCCGCCTGGGCCAGCTTGGCCTTAAACTCATCTGACTGCTGTGCCCTGTGTGTTAGGAAGAGCTCTACGTTGATACCTCGCTCAAGATAGTGCAGCGTGATTTTCTCCACATCCTTTATGTCTAAGAGGCCTTGCCAGGCTGCTTGCAGCTGGCGTCGGACGTCTTGACGTAACGGTGCCATGGCCTGTTCATGTTCTTCCATCTCAGCATCATCCTCAGCATCGATGTGAACGGTTACGTCGGTGATGTCACTGAATGCTTCCAATAGGGTTTTGGTCACCCATTCACCGATTTGATGTCCTTCTGACACGCTGATGGCCGGTTCCACCTGCAAATGAATATCCAGAAAAACCGATGCTCCCATCCGTCGGGTTCTTAGGTGGTGTACGCCACGAACACCCTCAACATTCTCTATCTGTTCTTTGATTTCTGATACGTATGAATCGGATAGGGCGGTATCCACCAGTTCTTCGACAGCCTCTCTGCTCAGTCGCCATCCAATCATTGCTATCATGAACGCAACGCCAATAGCCGCGAACATTTCCAACCAGGCATAGCCAAGCAGGGCGCCACCCACCCCGATGAGAACAATGATGGAAGACAATGCATCTGAACGATGATGCCAGGCGTTAGCTAACAGGAGTGAAGATTTAGTGCGTTCTCCCAGGCTTCTCGTAACAGTGTACAACCATTCCTTGGTGATAATTGATAGGGCGGCGACCGCAAGTGCCGGCCAGGCAGGAGTCTTGAACGTATCAATGGTTAGCAGGCGATCAATGCTATCGAAAATGAGTAATGCGGAAACCACGATAAGTAGCGCGCCAAGAATAAGGGTCCCGAATGTTTCGAATCTGGCATGACCGTACGGATGGTCAGCATCTGGCGCCTTCGCTCCGACACGATTGAAGAACCATACCAGCGCATCCGTAGCGAGGTCAGAAAATGAATGGATGCCATCGGCAATAAGAGCATGGGAATTAGCAAAGACGCCAACGATGACCTTGGCCAGTCCTAAACAGAAGTCGATGGCCCCACTTAGGATTAGTAATTTCTGTGTGTCCCGCTGATTTCGAGGTAAGAAAGAGTCTTTTTGAATGGAAGAGTCCATGCCTGAAAGGTTAGCAGGAAGCGCTTCTTTGTCATAATTTTGATCCATGGGATGAGTCAACAATGCATGAGATAATGCGATTTAGTTTTTGTTGAGGGCATTATGGATTTTCTTCATACCTGCGTTATCGGTGGTGGCGTTGTCGGATTGGCGATTGCACGAAGCCTGTCAAAGTTTGGTCGTGACGTAGTGGTACTAGACCGTGAGCTTAAGTATGGACAGGGTGTAAGTAGTCGTAACAGCGAAGTAATACATGCCGGGATCTATTATCCCAGGGATTCTTTGAAGGCGATGCTCTGCGTACGAGGTAAAAACCTGCTGTATGAGTATTGCGATGCTCATGGCGTAGATTATCGGCGTTGTGGGAAATTGATCGTCGCCACGGAGTCCGATGAAGAAGAAGAACTTGCGGGAATACTGGAAAAGGCCAACGCGAACGGGGTTCATGATCTCGAATTCTGGTCACCAGAGAAGATGCGTAGCGAAGAACCTAATGTAAGGGCAACTCTCGCTTTGCATTCTCCTTCCACCGGCGTGATTAGCAGTCATGACCTTATGACTGCGTATCTGGCAGATCTGGAATCCAATGGCGGAATGTTCATTGGTGGTACCAATGTGGTAGCTATTGAGAGGTTGGATGAAGGCTTTCAGGTTCATTGCGATGTGCAGGGAGACAGTTACGCTTTCGAGTGCGCCGTGTTGGTGAATTCTGCAGGATTGGGTGCTCAACAGGTTGCGCATGCGATTGATGGGCTGGCTCCGGAGACGATTCCCGCCTTGTATTACTGTAAGGGGAACTACTTTACCTTGTCCGGGAAACCCCCGTTCTCTCATCTAATATATCCGGTCCCCGAAAAGTCGGGCGCCGGTCTCGGTGTGCATGCCACGATTGACCTGGCGGGTCAGGTTAAATTTGGTCCTGATGTCGAATATATCGAAAGTGAAGATTATGAGGTTTCAGAAAATCGCATTGATGATTATTACGCCGCAGTCCGTAGATACTATCCATCTCTGGCAGATGACCAACTCACCCCGGGTTACGTAGGTATTCGTCCAAAGTTACAAGGCCCTTCCGATAGTCCCAGAGACTATGTCATCCAGACATCCGATGACCATAGACTACCGGGATTAATACAATTGTACGGTATAGAGTCACCTGGATTGACTTCGTCTCTCGCGATAGCGGAACATGTCTCCCATTCAGTCGAAGATATGTATTAGGTCTGTATGACGACCCACGCCGGACACGATCATGCACATGATCAGCCAGAGTTTCAGGGCGTAAATCTGAGCTTCGTGGTGGCCGTGGCGGCTAACCTCGTTTTCACGATCTTTGAAGCGGTTTATGCCTTGCTAGCTAATTCAGTGAGCCTGTTGGGTGATGCAGGGCACAATCTATCGGATGTGCTTGGTCTTCTGCTAGCCTGGGGAGCGGCATATCTAGCGACAAAGAAAACCAGTCAGATGTATAGCTATGGCTATCGCCGAACTACGATACTCGCAGCGATCATCAATTCTATCGTGCTCGTTCTCGTTGCAGGCTATATAGCCGTTGAGTCTATTGAGCGTTTCTTTACACCCACACCGGTTGGAGAGTTCGCAATCATTGTGGTTGCCGGTATCGGTATCCTGGTTAATGCAGGGACAGCATTACTTTTTGCAAAAAGCAGCAAACGTGACCTCAATATGCGCGGCGCGTTTCTCCATCTGGCTTATGATGCGGCAATTTCTGCTGGTGTCGTTGTTGCTGCGGTAGTTATTTATTTCACCGGATGGCTATGGATTGATCCTGCCGTCGGGTTGTTGATCGTTGTGGTGATTGTGGGAGGTACCTGGGGCTTACTAAGGGACTCAACGAACCTTATTCTCGATGCCGTTCCCCAGGGTATCAACAGGCAACGGGTGCAGGCGTTTTTGATGGGCATTGATGGAGTAAGTCAGGTTCACGATCTGCATATCTGGGCGCTGAGCACTAACGAGAACTGCTTAACAGCACATCTTGTAATGCCGGAAAATACACTCTGGGATTCCGAATCCGGCTACTCAGAGATCGGTCAGTCTTTGAAGAAGCAGTTTCATATCCATCATGTAACACTTCAGGTAGAGAAAGATCTGGAATGCACGACGCAGGATTGCGATTAGTTTGTCCTGGGGTCGGTTCTTGAATCCTCATTGTTATTTGAGATGCGGAATCCATTGATTTTATTGACTTTTCACAGATTGCCTACGCTCGTTTTGCATCGTTATTTGCGGGTTTTGTGCTAGAGTACGCAATCATCGAAATTGAGGAGACTGGCTGAGTGTTCGAGATAGTGCAGGCGGGTGGTTGGCTAATGATTCCAATCATCTTGTGCTCTGTGATTTCAGCCGCCATTTGCGTGGAGAGGTTCTGGACGCTTCGCGCAAACCAAATTGCCCCGCGTAATCTTCTGGCGCAGGTCTGGAGCTGGGTCAACAACAACGAACTGGATGCCAAACGGCTAAGAGAGCTGAGGAGTGGGTCTCCGCTCGGTCAGATTTTGGCCGCCGGTGTGACGAACCACCGTCGTGGCAGGGATGTCATGAAGGAGAGTATTGAAGAAGTTGCGTCTCATGTCGTGCATGAGTTGGAGCGCTACTTGAATACTCTCGGGACTGTCGCGGCGATTACGCCCTTGCTGGGACTGCTAGGTACGGTGATTGGTATGATTAGGGTGTTTACCTCTATCAAACTTGAGGGTACTGGCAATGCGGCGGTACTCGCCGGAGGTATTTCTGAGGCGCTAATAACTACTGCTGCTGGATTAACCGTGGCGATTCCCAGTTTGTTCTTTTACCGCTTTTTTCAACGGCGTATTGATGAACTGGTCGTAGGTATGGAGCAGGAGGCGCTTAAGCTGATAGAGGTAATGCACAGTGAACGCGTCGATAGGGTCGACGGCAGACGTGCAGAAGTGGCGCAGGCGAACACAAGGTGAAGTTTGCCCGTCGCGTCAGGACCGATGTGGAAATTAACTTAACGCCGCTTATCGATGTGGTTTTTTTGTTGCTCATTTTCTTTATGGTTTCCACGACATTTACCAAAGAAACGCACTTATCTATCGATCTGCCAGAGGCTACCGCGGACCCGGCACGGGTTGCACAAGAGCAGATCGAGGTGTCGATTACTAAACAAGGAGACGTAGCTGTCAATGGCGTTGCTCTGGTCAATTCCGAACTTGAAACTCTCAAGAGCGCGCTCGAAAAGGTCAGTGAGGGAGACAACGCCATGCCGCTCATCGTCACTGCTGATGCCGAAACTCCACATCAATCTGTGGTGATGGCAATGGACGCAGCAGGGCAGTTGGGCTTTATTCAGCTTAGCATTACAACTAAGAATGTCGGCACCAAAAAGTAAGATGCAATCCCCGGAGTCGGCTAAAGGATCTGATGCGCAGATCTATAGGCGGCTGTTGTCATATGTCGTTCCCTATTGGGCAGCGTTTCTGATTAGTATCGTTGGTTATTTGCTGTTCTCTGTCTCCAACGTCGCGTTCCTGCAGCTAATTAGTTATATCGTTGACTCTTTACAGGGTAACGACCCGCTCCTTAGAACCGAATACGCCAATGTGTTCTCGGAGTTGTTTGGAGCATCTGACACCTTGAATCGCACTGTGATCCCGTTGGCGATCATTGCGCTTGTACTAAGTCGTGGCATAGGCACGTTTACGGGGGACACGTTTATTACCTACGTCTCGACAAATCTCGTACACGATTTGCGCCGTCAGCTGTTTAATCAAATGATTCGTTTGCCGACGAGTTTCTTTGACTCCACCCAACAAGGTCATCTGGTGGCAAAGGTTACCTTTCACGTGACGCAAGTTACCGGGGCGGCGACGGATGCCGTTAAGGTTATTATTCGAGAAGGTTTTACGGTCATCGGTTACCTTGCCTTTCTGTTTTACCTTAACTGGAAGCTGACCCTTATTTTTCTCGCTGTCGCCCCGATGATAGCTTTTTTGGTCAAGCTGGCAGGAATACGTTTCCGTCGTATAAGCGAAAGGATTCAGCAATCTATGGGAGATGTGACCCATGTTGCATCCGAAGCTGTTCAGGGCCATAGGGTGGTTCGCATCTTTGGCGGTGCAGAATATGAAAAGCAACGTTTTGCTAAAGCCAGCAATAATTATCGCCGTCAGTCCATGAAGATGGTGGTAACTGCCTCTATCGCCACACCAATGACACAATTGCTTGTTGGATTGGCGTTGTCTGGTCTGGTTTGGCTGGTTCTTGACCCCGTCTTACTTCTGGCGATGACCCCGGGAAATGTAGTCGCGTTTATAACTACAGGGGGATTGCTCGCTAAACCTATACGGCAGCTTTCTGAAGTTAACGCAACCGTCCAGAAAGGACTTGCTGCCGCGGAGGATATCTTTGACCTGTTTGATCAAAGTACTGAGAAAGATACTGGTGTCGAGACGCTTGAAGCCGTCAGAGGGCAGGTGGAGTTTCGCGAGGTGTCCTTTAGCTATGGAGACGACCTGCCGCAGGTTTTAAAGGCGCTGAGTTTCACGGCGGCTCCGGGAGAGAGCATTGCGCTGGTCGGTCGCTCCGGTAGTGGAAAGAGCACGCTTGCCAGCCTTATTCCGCGCTTCTATGCGCTAACGAGTGGTTCAATACTGATTGACGGAATGCCTATTGAGAAGCTCTCGCTAGAGAACCTGCGTCAGCAGATTGCGCTTGTTACTCAGGATGTCACCTTATTTAACGACTCCATCGCTAACAACATTGCCTATGGAAGTCTCGGCAATGCGCGCCAAGAAGATATTGTAGAAGCAGCAAAAAAAGCATACATCTGGGATTTTATTTCGGAGCTAGAAGAGGGACTCGATACGGTTATAGGTGACGATGGCGTATTGCTGTCCGGGGGACAGAGGCAGAGATTGGCGATAGCGCGAGCGTTTCTAAAGGATGCCCCGCTCTTGATTCTGGATGAGGCAACGTCGGCACTGGATTCGGAATCCGAAAGGTATATCCAGTCGGCATTGGAAGAGGTGGTCAAAGGTCGAACCACCTTCATCATTGCACACAGACTGTCCACCATAGAAAACGCAGATCGAATATTGGTGATTGATGACGGGCGAATCATCGAGCAGGGAACTCACGATGAGCTATTGGCTCTGGACGGACACTATGCCCATTTGCAGGCACACGGGTCTGAGGAAGACAAGCATTCTTCTCGTCAGGACTCCGATAAAGATCAATCACTCGCTATATACCGGAACGAAAGCAAAGGCTGGGATTTCCATCCATTGGTGCGAGCCTGGTATACCGATGCCAGTTGGTTGAACGTCTTAAATCCACTTGGACACCTATATGAGCAGTTGGGGCGGTGGCGCCGAAGCAGGATAGAGAAGCACCAGTGGCATGCGCCCGTGCCAGTGATCGTCGTTGGCAACATTAATGTCGGCGGAACAGGCAAATCGCCACTGGTGATATGGCTAGTTGAACAACTGAAGTCACTAGGTTTTTCTCCAGGTGTGGTAAGTAGGGGCTACGGAGGCGTAGCGGCGGAGTATCCACTTGAAGTTACGGAGTCCGTAGACGCGAAACATTGTGGAGATGAACCCCTCATGATCGCTAAACGTTCACTTGTCCCAGTGGCAGTAGATCCTGATCGTATCGCTGCAGTAGGGCATCTGTTAGACCAACATGATTGTGATGTCGTCATTAGCGATGATGGACTACAACATTATCGATTGTTTAGAGATGTGGAGATTGCGGTAGTTGACGGTCAAAGGGGTTTGGGTAATGGGCGTTGCCTGCCCGCGGGGCCGCTCCGTGAATCGGCAGAGCGCCTGGAGGAGGTCGATTTTATTGTTTCCAACGGAGAGCCTGGTGACGGACTACCGTATGATAGTGTGTTAATGAATCTTGAACCTTTGAGTTTCGTGAATATAGATACTGGTGAAAGGGTTGATGTAGATCAGTCACGTTTTGAGCATGCCCATGCGGTCGCAGGCATTGCAAATCCAACACGTTTTTTTGAAGCGCTTCGAAAGCTGGGAATTCAAATAGAGGAGCATCCTTTTGCAGATCACCATCAATTTGAATCTGGTGATCTCCGGTTTGAAGGTGCCTTACCAGTAATAATGACAGAGAAAGACGCAGTAAAATGCGGTCATCTCGATATCGACTTGTCAGCGCTCTGGTATCTTGAAGTTACTGCTAGATTACCTGACAGTTTTCTTGAGTCTGTGGTTGATAAGATAGGCATACATCCACCTTTAACGATGGCTTCAAATGACGATTGATAAAAAACTACTTGCGATTCTAGTGTGTCCAGTTTGCAAAGGAGATCTGGTCTATGAAGAAGGCGCGCAAGAACTCATCTGTCGAATAGACAAATTGGCCTATCCTATCAGGGATGACATTCCCGTCATGCTCTCATCCGAAGCGAGGCAATTGGACAACAGCGAGGGGTAAGAGGAGGGTATGGATTTTTCTGTTGTCATTCCTGCGCGTTATGGCTCAACCCGATTACCTGGAAAGGCCCTCATCGATATTGCAGGCAAACCGATGGTCCAATGGGTCTATGAGCAAGCGCAACAAAGTAGTGCCTCTCGCGTGATCGTCGCAACGGATGATGACAGAATTCAGTCTGTTGTGGAGGGTTTTGGGGGTGTGTGTTGCATGACGTCTTCCTCACATCCATCCGGGACTGACCGATTGCAAGAGGTCGCAAAGTTATTTGACTTTGACGACGATCAGATCATTGTGAATGTTCAGGGTGATGAGCCTCTGATACCGCCATCGACCATCGATCAAGTCGCAGCTGTGATGTCTGCTAGTGACGTGCAGATGGCGACCCTTGCCGAGCGAATATCCGATGCTCGGGATTTTCAGGATCCCAATGTCGTAAAAGTGGTTTT
>MDTB01102227.1_pt1 | contig 41459 bp, 43 predicted proteins | sample 811161 | NCBI WGS metagenome assembly MDTB01 (sample SAMN05326650, study PRJNA326480) | marine metagenome | isolation source: seawater | place: Mediterranean Sea | collected 2009 | reverse complement strand
TTTGTTTTAGTTGGTGGGCCCACCAGGACTCGAACCTGGGACCAATACATTATGAGTGTACTGCTCTAACCAACTGAGCTACAGGCCCTTCAATATCCTTATATCTTTTTTCTATTCTATTCAAGTACGATTAGAATGGTGGGCCGTGTTGGTTACGCTCCAACTACCCCTGCAATGTCAATGCAGTACTCTACTATTGAGCTAACGGCCCAGTTTTATTAGATACTTCTAAAACAATTAAATTTTTTTATTTGAAAAAATATTTGTTTCAATACTAACAGCATACATTATTGAAAAGTTAATCATAAATAAAGTTAAATTAAAATCATTAAAAAAAGCTCCGCCAGGCAGTAGAGGCAAAAAATTAATAAAAATATATGAAAAAGCACCTGCTTGTATGTAATTTTGTGACAACGAAATTAGCTTAAGTAACCTGAAGGTTAAATAAAAAATTATCGACAAAATAATTATTGTTCCTACAATTCCATGTTCTGATAAAAGTTCAAAGTAAATTTGATGTGGATGAGTACTGCAATCATATTTAGGATTTAACTTTTTTTTCTCTGGATCGCAGGCCTCTACTCTAAAATTTTTATTTCCAACGCCAAATATAGGGTAATTTTCAAAAACGCTATAGCCAGATTTATAAAGTTTAAAATAAAGATTATTAAAAAATTTTGTTCTTGTTTCTTTTTCAATCAATGTTAAATAAATTTGACCGTAATATCTCATCTTTAAATAATCTGAAAATGTAATTGCTATTAAAAAAATAGTTAAAAATATTCCAAAAATTAAAAATTTTGTCCTTAATTTGATATAATCTATTATTGAAATGAAAATAAAAAAACCTGTAATTACTTTCAATGAATTTGATCTTTCTCCTGTGATTAAAATTCCTATAAAGAAAAAACTGACTATTAAAAATGAAAATAGTTTAGAATTGTCGTTTTTTTTCAAAGATGAAAAAATGTATCCAGATATTATAAAAATAAACCCAGCAATGAATGCTCCTGGTATGGCTTCATCTTTAAAGAAACTCATTACTCTAGAACCATCTATCTGGGCTACACCATTTATTTCAGTTTTTCCGTAACCTAAAATATTACTTCCAGTAATTCTCTCTACATATACATCGGCAACTAAAATAAGGAATATTATCAACCAAATCCTAAATATTTTTTTTGAATTTTGGTAACGATGAAAGATATAATTAAAAGCTATAAAATAAAAAATAAATCTAACAAAACCCAAATTTCTAAAAATACCTGACGATATGTCAACTGAAATTAATGAATTAAATATCAAATAAAAATATAGGACACTTAAACCTATTATGGCTCGATTCTTGAAAAAATAAAATTTTTTCTCCATCAAAATTATTGATGAGATTAATAGGCAGATTAGTAAAGTATTAATGAGTGAAACTGCAGGTCCTACAATAATTGATAAAGGAATTATAGAAAAAATAAAAATTTGTGAATTTTTTGATAAATAATTTATCATTTTATAATAAATTTTTACAAACAATTCTTTTTGAAGAATGAATTGTATTAGAATCTTCTTTTATAATTTCAACGTCTTTAAATAAAGTTTTAAAATAATCTGGTCTAATTGTATCAAATATTACTATAGAATTTGTTCCTATTACTTTTTTCAAATAATCAAAATAAATATTAAAGTCATAATGATAATCTAAAGAATAAATTGATATTACAACTTCAAAAGTTTCTTTAGGATAATTACTATTATCAAAGTCAAAAATATTAAATCTTTTTTCATTGACTCCATTATTTTTTAAAAAAAACTTAAGTTGACACAGGTCATTATAGCCCTCTTGATTTAGATTATCCCATCCATACTTGATTTTGTTTGAAATATAATCTTTTTCTATAAAGGAAAACCTAGTATCTTTAAAGTTATTCATGATAATTAATTCTAGACCACCTACACCAGCACCAATACTTAAAAAATTTTTTTTATCTTTTATGAGTTCTTTAATATTTAAAAATTCATTAAGCATTAACTTTGAGTAGTCTTTAGAAATTTTATTTATATTTATGAAATATTTCGAAAATATTTTGGAAAATAAGTATCTACCAAAAATTTTTCTTATTTTTTTAATTTTGGGACTAGCTAATTCTATTCTTTGAAGTAATGCTAATTGAGCTATTTTTCTGTTCAAGATTAACGAGTTCATTGTTTATTATCAATTTGCATATAGTATTTTTTCTAAACTTTTAAAATGATAAAAGTATGTAAAAACTTTAATATCTTTTTTACAATTTATCAATTTTTGATTAATTTCTTTCTTATCCATTTTTTCAAATCGCAGAAGAGCGTCTAACAAACTTGCTTTATTGTTAGATTTAAACAGAATACCATTTTTACCAAAACCAAGTATTTCTTTTGGTCCATTTTCACAATCACTCGAAATTATAGGTGTATTCATATAAGCTGACTCAACTAAGACAAATCCCGGATCTTCCCATAGTGAAGATAATATAAAACATTTGCTTTTTTCTAAATATTTAAAAACATTATTTTTGAAACCGATTAAAACAACTCTATTTTTTAAATTTTTTTTTTTTATAAATTTTTGTAAACTATCTTTTTCTTCTCCTTCACCAATAATTATCAATTTGCTATCATTGGTTTTTAAAAATTCCGAAAAGACTTCTATCAAAAATTTAAAATTTTTTTGTTTTGTTAGTCTTCCAATTGCTAAGTAGTAATTTTTATTTTCAATTGATCGTTCATCAAATTTTTCTTTTTTTTTATTCATTATAAATTTATTTGAAATAATAGGATCATATAAAACAGATATTTTTTCAGCATCAGATAACTTATATTTTTTTATAAGTTCCATCGTTGCTTTTGTTGGGCAAGTAATATGATGAACTTTTCTTAATGTGAGCCTCCAAAAAAATTTCCTTAAAATACTTAATCTAGGTAATCCAGATATACGTAAAATAAAGTTTGTTTTAAAATTGAAACAAAAATTCAAAAATAGTGGTAGTGGAGTGATCAAATGCATAATGAAGTATTCGGGCGGATTTTTTTTTAATAATTTTAAAAGAGGTATAAATGAAACTAGGAATAAAAAAAAATAAATCACTCTACTTTTAAAAAAACCTGTAAAATTTAAATTATCAATTACATTCAATTTTGTTAATTTTATTATTTTAATATTCTTTTTTTTTAGATAATTCTCATATCCATTCCATTCTCCAGCTACATTTATTATATGAGGGACAAGCCTATCTTTTGAATATAGTCTAAGGGTTGTTGCAGATCCTAAGACTGCATTGACAGTTGCAACTTTTGATACAAAAGGTGACCAATAATAAATATGAAATTTTTCCTTCATTAATTATTTATAAGCTATGAACATTAGTTTTTATTCTTTACGAATTTAGTAAAGTTATTAATTATTTTATAAAACAATATTACTAATAGCAAAAATAAATTCTGATTATTATCATATCTTATTCTTATTTCCTCGAATAAAAGTTTTCTAAAAGGTATCTTGCTGGAAAAACCACCTCGTCTAAAAACCCCAAATAATTCGTTTTTTTTTGTTGCAATTCCTTTTAATTTTTTTTTAACAATCATTCTATAAAAGTAATCATAATCTGCGTGATATTTATATTTTACATTATAAAATCCAACCTCTTTTGCTGCTTTTTTTTTAATAAAAAAACCTGTGGAATGACTTGAATAAAATCCCCAACTATAACTTATTTTTTCTGGTTTAAACCCATGTAAAACTCCCCAATGTTTTTTAACAGCTCCAAAAAAAAAATCTTTATCTGGATTTTTTTTATAATAGTCTGACAAAATATTTAATGCATTTTTTTCCAATGTGTCGTCTGAGTTTACAAAACCAATCAATTGCCCCCTTGCAAGAGAAAGACCCTTATTGAAGGCATGGTATATTCCATCATCTTTTTCAGATACCCAATAATTGATCCAATTTTGATTTTCTTTTATTATGTCCACAGTTTTATCGGTTGAAACACCATCAATAACTATATACTCCCAATTTTTAAAAGACTGATTGAAAACACTTTTAAAAGTTTCATTTAAAAACTTTTCTCCATTTTTGACAACTGTAATTATTGAAATTAAGGGTTCAAAATTGTTTTCATCTTTAAAGGAATTAATTCTTTTGCCGCCATGAGAAAAGCTTTTTGAAGGATTTTTTATTGAATATAATTCACAAATATTATTCATTAACGTTCTTATTAATACTTTTATACAGTCTTTTTAAACCTTTCAATGTGCTTTTCTGCATTCAAAAACAAATGTTATCATCAAAAAATATGGCTGAAATTTAATTCTTTTTATACTAATATTTGACATAATCTAAGGATAGTTTTCGAGTTTAAATTTATTTAAAACCTAATAAAGTTAATAGGAATTTTGTCAAGAAGAGTGAACATAAAGTTTAGATCTATAGAATTTTTCGGAGTTTCTGGTAGCGGAAAATCATATCTTAGGGGTTTTATCAAAAAAAAGCTGGAAGAAGAAGGTTTCCAAATCTTCGACACCAGAGAAATAATTGTAAATTTTATAGATAAGCTAATACCTCTTAATTTTTCACAAAAATTTGATATTTTTTTTTTTAAGATTTTACTTAAGTTTAATTTAAAAATCACATTACGTAATAATCGTTTAAATAATATTGGTAAAGCTTTTATAAAGTTTTTTTTAAAAGATTTCAATTTTTATAAAAAAAAATTAAATTATCTATACAATACTCAAGTAAGCGTTTCTAGTAAGGATATTGATATATGGCTAGATGAGTTAATACTAGCATCTATGATTTTTAATAAAATCAAAAAAAAAAATAAAGATATTCTATTTTTTCCTGATGAAGGATTTTTACAAAGAATTATGATTTTAAGTTTTTCCGTAAAGAAGATAAATTTAAAATATGTTAAAAAATATTTAAATAGCAAAATTTTCTGCGATAAAGTTATCTGCATAATATCCTCAAAAAAGAATATTTATAACATTCATAAAAGAAGATCTAAAAAAAAGGGGGAATGGTTTGCAAACAAAACTAACATAGATAAAATGATTAGTGTTCATAATATGATTAAAAAATCTTTACCATTTAAACACACAAATTTTAAAAATGATTATTTAGAAAACTCAAAATTTTATTTAGATAAAAAGATATTCTTCAAATAATAATAACTAGTATTGATCACTAAAAAAGAAAAATCAATTATCTCGAGTTCTAATAATTTTTCAAAAAAGGGATTTTTTTATAAGGAAGTGAATTAATCATATTATCAATCATACTTACTTTGGTTTTAGGTTTGATAAAATATTGAGTTTTTTTCGGTAATTCTTTATTTTTCAAAAACATAACTAGTAAATCTGTGACAATTTTAGAAGATTTTCCCAGATAAGAAATTTCTTTTCTTAATAGAGATTTTAATTTTTTATTTACTGATTTGTTATTTATAAGTTTTTTTATTGAAGTATCCAATCTTCTTTTTTTGGTTCTAAAGGTTAAACTTGCAGGTTTTACAAATCTTACAACTGCTTTATTATGTCTTCTTATCATCCAGTCTTCAACTGAAATTGTTGGGACATTTTTAATTAATCCCTCATAAGCTACGCTTGACTCATCAGTAATTATCAAATTTACAAAATCTAGGATTGATAGAAAATTTTCATTAGGATCTATAATAAAAGTTTTTTTGTTATAGATTTTTTTACTTTTATAATTTGAATTTCTAATTTCATTCCATAAATCAATAAATTTTTTTTCCTTTTTTATTAACCAATGTTTAACTATTAAATTATAACCATTCTTCTTTACCGCTTCAGTTACCTCTAATTGCCTATCAAAACATTCAAAGGATGGGGCGTAAAGTATATTTATTTTTTTTGGGTTAATTCTGTATTTTTTTATGATTTTGTTTTTTATTTTGTGCTTTAAATTTTTGTTAAAAAGAAAGTCAGATTTAGGCCATCCAACATTATACACTCCGGACTTTGTTCTGGCTTTGGTTTGACCGCTGCATAACTTCCATCTTTTTGCCCAATTAATTCCAGGTAAAAAGCCTAAATCAAATTTACTCCATGGCTGCTTGTTCCAAATATTTGGCCAATCTAACCTGCCCTGGTCGAGTCCACCCAAAAATATTGCAGAAATTTTTGAATTTTCTGGATTGCTATCGCTTTCACAGTAAAAACCTATGTCTGCTTTTTTTTTCAAATTAGTTGAAAATTCTACCTTAAAATTATTTTTTTTTAGTTCTTCAGAAATCTGATTAAAAATTTGTCGTTCTTCTAAACGAGAGTAAAAAAATGTTACTTTTCTTTTTTTTTTCATCTGTTGAAAAGTTTTTTTATAATCTTGAAATTCTTTGGTCTCTCCAAATTTTTAATAGATCCTGAAGATATTACTATCTCAAAAAAACTTGGACCAGAGGATTTTAAAAATAAAGGGTATTTCAATTTAAAATCTCTCAAAGATTTTGAAGAAAAATATCTTTTGTAACCACAAGATAATGATAACTTTTTTAGGTCTGTTTTTTCCTGAGGTGTTTTTTGACCACCAACCGACTCATGCTGTCGGTTATTAAAAACAATATGTTTAAAATTTTTAATAGAGTTTTCTCCAATAACTGGTAAAGAGCCCATATGCATAATTAATGATCCATCGCCATCTAAACATAGCACATTTTTCTTTTTATTTTTTAAACTATAGCCTAAAGCAATCATGCTTGTATGACCCATCGCACCAACATTTAAAAAATCTTTCACCGAACTTTTCTTAAGTTTTCTTAATTGATATAATTCTCTTGATGTATATCCAGTTGTCGAGAAGATTTTTAAATTTCTTTTGCTCTTACGGATTATAAAATCAATAATCTCATAACGATAAAGTTTTGATTTATTGTAATTTTTTTTTTTAATTTTATTCCTTTTTTCAAAAGATCCTCTTTTTATTAAACATGCAACTGGCAATGTTTTTTTTTTTGAATAATCAATTATTTTTTCCAATTTTTTAAAATCTTTTTGATTATTGAGAATACAATATTTGATATTCATTAATTTAAGCATTTTTTCTGTAATTTTTCCCTGAAGTAAATGCTGTGGCTCGTCCTTAATTGCTTTAGGTGCTCCTCTCCAACCTATTAATAACAACATCGGAATTGAGTAGATATTTTTATGTGCCATCGAGACAAGTGGGTTAACTGCATTTCCTAAACCAGAATTTTGGAAATAAATGCAAGGAATTTTATTTGTTTTTAAATAATATCCAGTTCCTATTCCAATAGCTCCCCCTTCATTATGTGCGATAATATGATTTTTTTTTTTGAATTTTTTTTCTAAAAAATAGCTTATTTCCTTTAAAACACTATCTGGAACACCAGTAAAAAAACTTATATTTTTTTTATAAAGTAAGGAAAATAGTGACTCAATATTTATCATTCAATTAATTCAATAATTTTTTTTATAGAGATCATTTTTTTTTCTGATTCTTTTGCTCTTTTATTTCTTAAAATATTTTTTGCGGTTTCTAGCATTGATAAATATGATGATCTTAAAAGATGATTAGCATATATTACTAACTTAAAGCCATTTTCAATTAACTCTGATTCTTTTACTGAAGGATAGGCAGAAGGTACTGCAACTAGTGGTTTAAAAAATTTTGACTTTTTAAATTTTTTTGCGAACTTGAATATTTCATTCGGGGAATTTTTTTTACTATGTATCAATATCATGTCAGCGCCTGCTTTTGAATAATTATTTGCTCTTTTGATTGCGTCAGCAATACCATTTCCAACTATTAGTGACTCTAATCTAGCAATTATAAGAAAGTCATTTGAGATACGGTTTTTGACAGCAGTTTTAATTTTTCTCGAAAAACCATTTATTGTGTCCAATTTTGTTTTTGATTGATCTTTAAATAAAGAATTTTGTTTTAATCCAATTTTATCTTCTATGATCACAGCAGATACTCCTATTTTTTCAAGTCTTCTAATTAAAAATTTTATATGCTCTGGTGAACCACCATTATCAGCATCATAAACCAATGGTTTTGATGTAACTTCAAACATTTCAGATAACCAATTAATTCTAGTTGTTAAATCTAAAGACATGTTATCAGGTTTACCCCTTGATGAAGAGTCAGTAAGACTTGAGCACCAGACACCATCAAATTCATCGTAAATTTTTTCGTTGTTGATATTTAAATTATCTATAATTAAACCCCCTATAGGGTTATGGGCTTCGAGGATTTTAACAATTTTTTTTATTTTTATTAGTCTTGTTAGTTTAGATCTTCTAATATCTGAGGTAGTAGAATTTTGTAAAAAATTTTTTCTGTTTTGAGATAAAGGAATATTGTGGGTGTAAGGAATTTCTATAAGCTTTCCTTTCCATTTTTTTAAAAGTTTTATAACATTTTTTCTTACTTTTTTTTGAAATCCTCTCCTCCAATCATCTCCGTGGACTACAAAATTCGGCTTAATTAAATTTAAATTTTCTTTATAATCTAACGATTTTTGTGGAATTATCTTATAAATTTTAGGATAAATTTTGAGAAGATTGTCCTTTCTTGTTTTGTAATCAAAATGAGGAAGAGATGTGTATTCAGTGCACGCTTCATCTGTCATTAACCCAACAATTACTTTTCCATGACTAAAAGCTTTTTTTATTACTTTTTTATGTCCCTCATTAAAATTGTCTCCAACTAAAGTCGTATAAACTATTTTATTTTTTTTCATAAATTTTTAAATAATTTTTGTATGCCTTATATCTTAACTTACTCGAACTAATATTCGGTGTTCTTTTAAAAATCTTTTTTTTTACTTTAAGTGCAGTGTTTGAATTATCATTTCCATGAACTAAAATATCAATTTTATTTTTTTTTATAAATTTATCATCTATATTCCACTTTGAGGGAATTATATTTTTAACAAATCTAATTGCTCTTAAAACGTTCGATCTTTGTTTAAAATTTAGTTCAGGTAAATATCCCTTTTTTTTTAAGATTTCATTATCTGTTGTTAAAGCAATATAAATATCACCAAATTTATTTGCCTTTCTCAAAATTTCGATATGACCGTTATGAATAAGAGTTGCTGACATATCAACTAAAACTTTTAAATTTTTTTTTTTCATTAATTAATTAAATTTATTATTTTACCTTTTGAATTTTTCTTTAAATGAACCTCTCCCAAATGAGACACAACACTTCCTTTTATTTTAGATCTCGATATATATAAAATAACGTTTTTAGATCTAGTTTTTAAAACCTTTTCTACATAAGTGCAGATTTTTGGTTGATTTATATTTTTGTAAACTAAAAAATTCTCGAATTTTTTCATAAATATTTTTTTGTTAATGAGAATAGATCTTTTAAATGAACTATAATTTTTTAGTATATTTTTGAGTGAAAGTATTATATGATAAGGCCCAGTCATTTTTTTTTTTTCATGATTTTCCAAATTTAAATAAAATGAATTTTTATAATATCTTGGTTTTACATTATAATTTATAAAGGAAGCACCAGTTAAACCGCATAATGCTTTACAAGAACTGTAAGAAATAACATCACCCAATGAATGATCCTTCTCAATTGGAAAAGATGCTGTAGCATCTAACATTGTTTTTGATTTTAATCTTAAAGATAATTTTTTTATTTGTTTAATTGGTATATGCAACCCTATACTTGTCTCGGTTGGACATGCAATTACCCAGTCGATTTTTGTCTTAGGTTTGTAACTACTGAAATTTTTCCAGCCAACACTGATAACATTACTTATTCTTTTAAGTTCCTTTAAATTTTTACAAATACTAATTAATCTTTGAGAGTAGTATCCAGTATCTATAATTAATACATTGCCTTTTAAAAAGTTGTAACACATCAATTCTATAGCTAAAGATCCTGATCCTTGCATGCATGCAATGAATTTATGATTTGATAATTTTTTTAACTTTTTGAGAACTAATTTAAGGCTTTTATCGTAATCTTTATCTCCTCTACCAAAAGCGGGTGATAAACCTTCTAAATTTTCTGCACTTAAACTTGAGGGACCAGGAGTAAATAATATTTTTTTGTTGTTTTTTTTTATTGCAATTTTTTCAAGTGTTTTCATTTATTAAATCTTTTTATTTAATCATCTATAATAATACATAAACCATTTTACAAATTTCTTTAATCCATTGTTCAAAGATAAAAACTTCATATGAAAGTCTTTATTAAATTTCAATGTATTAGAGTATGTTTTGATCATATCCCCTTTTTGCAGTGGTAAGTATTTTATTTTTGCTTTTCTATTTAATAACTTTTCCAACATTTTAATGAGATATTTTAAATGTACTGGTTTGCCATTGCCTATATTATAAATATGGTAATTTTTATCTTTATTAACAGAAGCAACAGAAATTATACCTTTCGCAATATCTTCAACGTAAGTGAAATCTCTATAATGATTTCCATAGTTATTTACACTTATAACTTTATTCTCCAGTATATTCTTTGTAAATTTAAAGATTGCCATATCTGGTCTTCCAAAGGGGCCATAAACTGTAAAAAATCTTAAACCAGTTACTTTTAATTTATAAATATTGCTATAACTATATGCGATAACTTCATTAGATTTCTTTGTGGCTGCATACAATTGAATAGGTTGATCCGTATTATCTTTTTCAGTGAAAGGAAATTTTTTATTGGCTCCATAAATACTACTAGAGCTGGCAAAAATAAAATGTTTAGTTTTATATTTTCTTGAAAGCTCTAGTACGTTCCAAAAACCTAGTAGGTTTGACCTTATGTAGGTTTTTGGAAATTTGAGTGAGTATCTTACACCTGCTTGTGCAGCAAGATGAATAACTTTGAAATTTTTTAAATTTTTAAATATTTGCTCTAATTTTTTATAATTTGAGATATCTATTCTATGAAATTTAAAATTTCCTTTAATTTTTTTCAATTGTTTTAATCGATTTAATTTTAAATCGACATCATAATAATTATTAATATTATCTATCCCGATCACATGATATTTCTTTTGTAAAAGAATCTTGCAAACATGAAATCCTATAAATCCAGCAGAACCTGTTATCAAGTATGTTGGTTTGCTTTTTGCCATATATCCTTAAATTTTCTGTCGATCGATTTTATTACGACTTTTCATTCTTCTATTAGTTTGTTATTTTTTAATACTATAGTTTTATCACAAAAATTTCTTATATTTTCATCATGAGAGATAATGATGCAAATTCTATTATTTGAAATATTTCTAAGACTCTTGAAAAATTTATTTTTGGACTCACCATCTAAATTATTAGTTGGTTCGTCAAAAATTAAAACTTTTGGATCTTTATAGATAGCTCTTGCAACACCAATCATTTGAATTTGTCCACCGGACAAATTTGAACCTTGTTCATTAATTTTAAGATGATTGATATCTTTAACTTTTATTAAATTGGTAAGGTTCGTAATTTTTATACATTCATCTATTTTTTCTTTATTTATTTCTTGCATATTTTCCCCCATTGCGATGTTGGATTCTATTGTGCTATCTATAAGAAATATATTTTGAGGGACATACCCGATTAAATCTTGAAAATTTCTATAATTTTTATTTAAAGGGCTCTTATTAAATAAAACTTCTCCTTTTAATGGTTTTAATAAACCCATCATAACCTTAGTAATTGTAGATTTTCCGGAGCCAGACTTACCTACAATACCGTATATTTTATCTTTTTCGAAAGTGTAGTTTACATTATCTAAAACATTTTCATTTTGAACATATGCATATGTAATGTCCTTTAATGTGATTTTTAAATCTTCATAATCTAAATTTAATTTAGACGTATTTTCGTAAATATCGTTATAAACTTTGAAAATTTTTTTTCGATTTTCATAAAAATCTAAAAAAGATTTTTCGTTAAAAATTATTAAAGAAAAGTTGTGAGTTATAGCTCCATAAGAAGGGATCATTCTAGCTGAGACTAAAGCTACAAAACTGATTAATGGGAGAATATTTTGTGTATTTGTACCTCTGTAGATTTCTACAATTACAAATATCATAACTATTGAAATACCGATTATTTCAAATATGCTTCTTGGCAAAGTTGAAATAAGACTTTTAAAATTTGTAAATTTTATCTGTAAGTTTAAGTGGTTAAGATATTTATTTATAAAAAATTTTTTTTTTGATGATAACTTAATAAGAATAAGATTATCGAAAACTTCTAGTAAAGATTTTAACATTAAAGATGAATGCTTATTCATTTTATCTGCTGATTTTCGCAAAGTTCCTTTAAAGCTATTCACAGAAATTAAGGAAATTAGGGAAAAAATCGTTAAGATAGAAAAAAAAATATATTTGTTCAAAATTAATAAGGATAAAGACAGAAAAAAAATGATCAAAAGTTCTTTTAAAAAGGTCGAATATCCAACAATAAATGACCCAACTCTTTTGATTTCATCATAAACTTTGTAAGATAAAACTGACTTAGTCGTACTCAATAATTTTTTAAAATCAGTTTCTAGAATACTATTGAATATTTCATTGCTATTTGCTGAGATTATAGATTGTCTAATTCTAAGCAGAAACCAGTTAATAAAAATAATAACAAAGTTTTTTATAAGAAACAAAAAAATTATTATAAAAGATACTTTGATAAATAGAATATTTTTATCTAAATCGATAAAATAATCTTTTACAAAATCTATAGAAATTTTATTTAAAATAATATCTGGATTAGATAAGAAACCTACATAAATCGCTAAAATTCCAATACTTAACACCTCTAACAATGCAATTACAATTGAACTCAAAAAAAATAAAATTAGATAAATTTTATTTTTCAAACTTAAAATTTCAAATATTTTTGATATATGAGTCAAATATTTAATCATATGCTTTTTTTTGAAAAAATTTCTTAATAAATTTGATAATATATTTTTGTTTTTTTTTTTGTGAGATCAGGATAAATCGGTAAACTAATAGCATTTTCGTAATAAAAATTTGAATTTTTAAATTTTGATTTATTAAAATTATATTTTTTAAAATAAGGATGTTTATAAATTGGCAAATAGTGAATACTGGTAATAATTCCTTTTTTTTGCAAATAGTTTATGAGCTGATCTCTTTTTTTTCTAGTTTTAAGAGGATTTATCATTACAACATATAGGTGATTTGAGAATTTAATATTTTTTTGTAATCAGGAAAAATTAAGGGAAGTTTTTTTAATTCAATATCGTATCTATTTTTAATTTTATTTCTATTTTTATTAAAGATACTTAATTTTTTTAATTGACTCAAACCAAGAGTTGCATGTAAATCGCTTAATCTATAATTATAACCGAGAACCTGTTGTTCATAATATATGTTGTTATTTTTTTTAAAATAGAATTTCTTTTTATCTCTAGTAATACCATGATTTCTCAGCATAAGAGCTTTTTGATAATATTTTTTATTATTAGTAACTAAAACTCCCCCTTCCCCACTAGTAAATATTTTTACAGGATGAAAACTAAAAACTGCTATATCAGAATACTTACAACATCCAATCTTATCTTTTAGATAATCTGTTCCAAAAGCATGTGATGCATCTTCTAAAATTTTTATTTTAAATTTTTTTGTTAAATCATATAATTTTTTTAAATCACATGGGTATCCGGCTAAATGTACGGGAATAATAACTTTCGGTTTATTTTTTTCTTTAAGTTTTTTTTTAATTATATCCATTGATATATTAAAATCTTTTAAACTTATGTCGACTAAGTCTAATTTTGCCCCACACAGTTCACCGCAATTAGCAGATGCAACGAAACTATTTGCTGAAGTCCAAAATTTTGAAGATTTATTTAATCCTAAGATGATACAAGAAATATGCAATGCACTTGTCGCAGAATTTACACAAACAGCATATTTTACATTTAAATACTTCGCAATTTTTTTTTCAAACTCTTCTATTTTAGGACCAGTCGTTAAGAAATCACTTTTTAAAGTTTTTGAGACTTGTATAATGTCTTCTACAGATATTGATTGTCTGCTATAAGGAATTTTTTTCATTCTGATTATTATTCAAATCTTTTTTTAAAACTTCATATTCTTTTGATAGTTTTTTCATATAATTAACTGTTAATTTAGTTTTGTAAGCAATCCCACTAGGTGTTAATAAATATATGTAGTTAATTTTCCTTTTATTGTTTTTAAAGTTCTTAATTTTGACTAAACCTTTGTTTCTCAAAGAGCTCAATATATAGTTAAGTTTTCCCAGACTAAGATTTAGGTCACTTGCTAACTTACGTTGACTAGAGTTAGGTTCTCTAAATATTTTTCTAAGAACATTTAATATCTCTGGGTTTTTCATATTTAAAATATATAATTTGGAAATGTGTTCATAATTTGAACATAATTAAGGTAAATTGTTTGTATTAATTCAAAAAATATTAATATACTTAAGATAAATTTATGATTGATAGAAAAAAAACTAAAGTATCTATAATTATAAGAACTAAGAATGAGGAAAAATGGATAGAAAGTTGTCTAAAATCCATTTTTAACCAAAGTTTTAAAAAGTTTGAGGTAATTCTTGTGGATAACGACTCCACTGATCAAACAGTCAAAATCGCAAGAAAATTTAAGATTAAAATATTGAAAATATCTAACTTTAAACCGGGGCTTGCTATAAACGCAGGTATAAGGAAATCTAGTGGAAATATTATAGTTTGCATTTCAGGTCACTGTATTCCAGTGAACAATAGTTGGTTAAAAAATTTAATCAAAGATCTAGATAAAAAAAAAATTGCAGGTGTATATGGAAGACAAGAACCTCTCTCATTTAGTAGTGATTTAGATAAAAGAGACTTAATAAATACTTTTGGTTTAGATAAAAAAATACAAACAAAAGATACTTTTTTTCACAATGCCAATAGTGCATTTAGAAAAGATGTTTGGAAAAAATTTCCTTTTGATGAACGTGTAACTAATATCGAAGATAGAGTTTGGGGGCAAAAGGTAATTGAAAGTGGATATAAAATTATTTATGAACCAAAAGCAAATGTTTTTCATTATCATGGCATTCATCATAACCAGAATTTAGAGAGGGCAAAAAATGTTGTCAGAATTTTAGATAATTTAAAATCAACTTCTACAAAAAAAAACCTTAAATTTAAGAAAAAATTAAACATAGCAGTAATAATACCCTTAAGAGGAAAAACTAAGTTTTTTGGTAAATCTTCATTGTTAGAAAAAACTATTAATTCTGCAAAAAAATCTAATTTAGTAAAAGATGTTTATGTAGTAACAGATAACGACGAGACAATAAAATTATCAAAAAAGATTGGTGCCAAAGTTCCTTTTAAAAGACCTAAAAATTTATCAGAGGAATACATACTGATAAATGATATTTTAAAGTTCACAATAAAAAAATTGGAAACTCTAAAAAAATACGATCTTATAGTCTGTCTTGAAGAAACGTATCCTTTTAGAAATAAAAATTTAATCGACTCTATGATCAATAAACTAATAAAGGAAGATTTAGACTCTGTTTTTGCAGGAAAAGTTGAACAAAAAAGTATTTGGATTAAAAATAGCAAAGAGACCAAAATTGTGACTGAAGGATTTATGCCAAGAGATTTAAAAGAGGAAAAAGCTATTATTAGCCTTTTTGGTTTATGTTTTGTTACTTATCCAGAAATTATCAAAACTGGAGATTTATTTTCTGGAAGAACTGGTATTTTTCAAATTGGTGACTCAATTAGCCATATAGAAATCAGAGATCAAAGTACCTTAAAAATTTACGAAGATTTATTAATAAAACATGAGGAATAAGAAATATAAAGTTGCAATAGTAGGATGTGGTAGAGTTGCTCAACATTACTTTAAAATTATTAAACGAATAAATAATGTCAAAATAAGTGTTGTTGCGGTCTGTGACAAACAAAAAACAAAAGCAATTAAATTTGCAAGTAAAATCAAAGCAAAACCATTTTTTGACTTAAAAAAAATGTTTAGAGAAACAAAAGCTGATTTAGTAATTATTTTAACACCATCAGGCTTACATTATTCACATACAAACCTTGCTTTAGATTATGGATTTAATGTCTTGGTGGAAAAACCAATCTGCTTAATCGTTTCCGATGCACAAAAATTATTACTTAAAGCTAAAAAGAAAAAGCTTTTGCTGAGTGTCGGATTTCAAAACCGCTATAACAAAGCAGTTGCTTTTTTAAAAAATGCTGTAAATAAAAATGTTTTTGGAAAAATAGTATCTATTTCAGTTGTACTAAGATGGTGTAGATATCAAAGCTATTATCAAGATGGATGGCACGGCACATGGAAAATGGATGGTGGTGTGTTAAATCAGCAGGCCATTCATCATATAGATGCTTTAAACTTTATTTTTGGACCTATCAAAAGAGTTTCTTCATTTTCGAGTAATAGAATTAATAAGCTGGAGGCTGAAGATACGTGTGTTTCAATTTTAGAGCTTAAAAATGGTGCACTTTGTACTTTTGAAGCTACTACAGCAGCTAGACCTAGGGATTTCGAGGCATCAATAACTGTTGTTGGAGAAAAGGGTATTGGAAAAATAGGTGGAGTTGGGTTGAATAAAATTGAAAATTGGGAAATATTAAACAAAAAATTAAATATAAAAAAATTGAAATTAAATAATTCAGAAAAATTTAGTGACGGATATGGTTTAAGTCATGGAAAAATTATTCCTTTATTTCTAAAAGAGACCCAAAATAAAAAAAAAAATTATGATTCAGTAAATTATTCAATTTCCTCGCTTAAATTAATTCATAGTATCTACTCTAGCAACGAGAGATCCAAAATAATTAAATTAGCATCAAACTATAAATCAAAAAAATTGGGTATTTAAATGACTCTTGAAAACAAATTTCCAGGTAAAGACATCTCATTAGAGGATATAAAAACAAAATTTCCGTTAGTGGCTAAAAAAAATAAAAACCATAAAAGCAGATTTAAAATAAGTGGTGTAGAATTTGGTTCTAATCAAATTCCTATTTTCGCAGGACCAAATATGGTGGAGAGTGAAAAATTAATTTTAAATTGTGCTAAAAACTTAAAAAAAATTGGTGCACATTTTTTAAGGGGTGGAGCTTTTAAACCTCTCACGTTTCCATACAGAAGTAAAAAATATACTGAAACTAGAGAAGATGGGATAAAATGGCTAAAAAGAGCAAAAGCAGAATATAACATCCCAATAATTACTGAAATTATGGAGGAGAAGTATATAGATTTAATTTGTGACGCTGCTGATATTTTACAAATAGGTTCAAGAAATATGCAGAATTTTCCCCTTTTAACCGAATGTGCAAAAAGTGGAAAACCTATAATGTTAAAAAGGCACTACGGTGCATCACTAAGAGATTGGCTTGGTGCAGCAGAGTACTTACTGGTAGAAGGAAATAAAAAAGTAATATTATGTGAGAGAGGAGTTTCAGTGCCACACACGCATAGGTCAACTTCAAGATTTTTATTAGATTTGCAAGTAATTCCAGCGGCTCAAGAAATAACTCACTTGCCTATTGTGTCTGATCCATCTCATGCTACCTTTTGGAGGGATTGGGTGAGCCCAATGTCTCTTGCTAGTGTAGCAGCTGGTGCAGATGGTATAATGTTAGAGGTTCATCCAGACCCAAAAAATTCTGCTGTTGATCCGCTTCAACCTATTGATTTCAAAGACTTTAAGATTTTAATAAAAAAGATGGATAAAATTTCAAAAACGATGGGTAAATTTATTATTAAAGGTAAATAAAATACAAATGAAGAAAAAACTTTTTGTTGATAGAAACATTAAACGGGTTGGAGATTTTGTAGATACTCATATTAGTCGCACAAAAAATTTTGACGACAACACGCCTCCCTTTTCATCTATTGAATTTAGTATTAATGGCGCATGTAACAGAAGATGTGAGTTTTGTCCTAGAGTAAGTAAAGAAAATTATCCAAATATATTGAATAATTTAAATATGGATGCATTTAAAAACTTAATTAACGATCTAACAAGTATAAATTTTGATGGTCGATTTTCTTTTACAGGTTTTTGTGAGCCATTACTCACCAAAAATTTAAACGAATATGTTTATGAAATTAGATCTAAATTACCTAAATCGGTAATAGAAATAGTTTCTAATGGTGATGTGTTAATTACCAAGGTAGGTCCTAAAATGCTTGATAATTTATTTAAGGCAGGCCTTACGAGGATTAGAATTAGTTTATACGATGGCCCACATCAAATAAAGATTTTTGAAGATATCAAAAAAAAACATCAACTGTCTGATGATCAATTTTTGATTCGAAATAGATATCTGGGCCCAGATGAAAGTTATGGTATTACTATTTCTAATAGAGCAGGTTCTGTTGAATTAAAAAATGATTTCTTTGAATTAAAAGCATTAGATGAGCCATTAAAAAAACCTTGCTATTACCCTTTTTATAAAGTTTTAATTGATTTTGATGGGGCAGTTTTAATGTGCTCGAATGATTGGAAAAAAGAGAAAATTTACGGAAATATTAATGATGAGTCTATTTTTAAGATTTGGTCTAGTCATAAATTTAATGAAACAAGAAAAAAATTAGTATGTGGGGACAGAAATTATAAGCCATGTAACTTGTGTGATGTTGATGGAACATTAAATGGTAAGAAATCTTTTGAAAGATGGAAAGAATACTTCCAAAACTAGTATAATGATAATCAAAAAAAATATTGAACGACCAGATTGGACGAAAGTTGTAAAAGATAAAAAAATTGATCTAACCAAAAATGTTCATTATGACAGGATATTAAACGAAAAAATTAAAGAAATTTTGTTTAGTTCTGATTTTTTAATTAATTATGCAAACGATTACAACGTATACAATGCAATTTGTAGCTATTATAAAATACCGCTTAAAAAAACTGCGATTGGTTTTGGAGCAACTGACCTTATAAACAGAATTTTAAATTCTATTAAAATAAATTGTTTATATATAGTTAATCCAAGCTTCATGATGGTGGACGTATATTGTAAAATGATTGGTTTGAATTTTAAATTCATAAATTTAGATGAAATAAATAAATTGAAAAATACTAGTAATTCGGGGATATACTTTGTCAATCCAAATGGAGTAAATGGTGAAGTTCATGACATAAAGAAATATAGAGATAAATTTAAATGGTTTATAGTTGACGAGGTATATTCTGATTTTTATGACAAATATTCTTTAATTGGAGAAGTTTCAGAAAAAACAATTATTATTAAAAGTTTAAGTAAAAGTCTTGGTATTGCTGGTTTAAGGATTGGATTTTGTAACGGTCCTGAAGATGTAATTAGTGAAATTCAAAAATATAGAATGAGCCAGGTCACAACCTCTATAGCGTCAATAGTTGTTCCAAAAATAATTGAAATGACCCCAGAAGTTGTCAAAAGAATGGAGGAAAGTAAAAATTTTTTGGAAAATAAATTTGATTGTAAACAATCCTTTTCAAATTATGTATTATTCAAGAATGAAAATGATTACACAAAAAAATTTGGTGCTAAACTAATAAACGGTTATTATAGAATGGCTTTAGCAGATATGGGAACTCTTAATGGATAGCGTAAATAAATTAATTAAAAATAAAGTCAGCTTCGAAAATTTTGATAAATTTGCAGTTATAATTGGATCGAGTCCCTCGAAAAACGCAAGGTCCCCTATATTGTGGAATGCAGCTTTTAAAGCAAACAATCTAAATTTTGCTATGCTACCATTAGATGTGACTAAAGAAAATTTAAATGAAGTTATCGAAATTTTAGATACTAATAAAAAATTTATTGGAGGGTCGGTTACTATTCCTTACAAATCAGATCTGGCAGATTTACTAAAAAATAACCTTACTTATGAAGCTAAAGAAATAGGTGCTATTAATTGCATTTTTAGAGATAAAAATTATAATTTGATCGGTACGAATACTGATGGAGAAGCGTCCATAAGTTCTTTCAAAAAAAAATTTGGGAGTATTAAAAATAAAAATATTTTGTTACTCGGCTTAGGTGGGGCGGGAAAAGCGGTTTTAATTTATTTTTTAAAAGAAATTGAAAATGGTAAAATATTTGTAAGTACGTTAAACAAAAGAAAGTTTGGAAAATTTAAAAAATTTGAGAATTTAGTTTTTATTAATTGGGAAGATAAAAATGAAATTATGAGTAAAGTAGATATAATCATAAATTGTACTAGTTTAGGTTTTGACAAACAATTAGACAAAACACCACTAAGCTATTCATCTTTAAAAATGCTCAAAAAAACCTGCGTTGTTTTTGATATAATTTACAATCCGTTGAGAACAAAGTTTTTGAAATTTTCAGAGCAAATTGGACTTAAAACGATGAACGGACTAGAGATGAATCTTTTACAAGCTGTTATAGCTTTTAACTATGCTGTAAAATCAAGTTTAAGTAAGATCACAAAAAAAGCAATGGAAGAAGTAAAATTATGAAAACGATCGCTATAATAATGGCTAGAGGTGGTTCAAAGGGTTTGCCTAGAAAAAATGTAAAACTTCTGGATGGTAAACCTTTAATCGCTTATACAATTGAACATGCACTATCCTCTGGAGTTTGTGATGACGTGATAGTAACTACTGAGGATGATGAGATAGCCGAAATTTCAAGGGAATTTGGTGCGACAGTTCCATTTAAGAGACCTATTGAGCTTGCAGATGATGTAACACCGCCAGAACCAGTTATCAAACATGCGTTAATTGAGTACGAAAAAATTTCAAAAAAGAAGTTTGATATAGTTGTTTATTTACAAGCTACAGATTTATTTAGAACACCAAAGATGATTGCCGAATGTGTAAATGCAATTAAAGATGATCCAAGCTTAGATACAGTTTTTAGCGCATATAAAACTCACAAACATTTTTGGAGAAAAAATACAAATGGTTCATTCACTCGTTTAACTGAGGGTTCTTACTCTGCAAGACAAAAAAGAGGAATAAATTCAACATTTAGAGAGGATCAAGGTTTAGCTTCAGCTTTCAAATCTGAGATATTGAGAAAACAGGATAAAAGAGTTGGAGACAAAGTAAAAATAATTGAGAATAATGACTTTAAGTCCTCAATTGATATTCACAACGAATTTGATTTTTGGTTGGCTGAAACAATTTACAATAACTGGGTCAAAAAAAATAAGAGTAATAGTAAGATAAATCAAGGCAATGGCTTTCTTGGCAATGATTTAAAAAGCTGGTCTCAAAGTATAAGAAACGGATATATTAGATCTTATATTATTTTTGCGCTTCATGAAACTGGAGTTTTTGAATTAATGAGGAAAAATGACTTTATGTCGGTAGATGAAATTTCAAAGGCATGTAAATTAAACCCTATATTACTTAATGGGGTTATGAATTTTTTATATCATGCAGATCAGATTATTACTAAAAAAGATGATAAATTTTCTTTGACGAAACAAGGACATGACTGGCTTTTTACGGATCCAGTTTTGGCAATGTCGTTCGGTGCTGTCGGTGCTTATTCATGTATTTTGTCTGAGCTTGTTCCATCACTTCGTAATCAAAAAAAATATGGAAAAGATTTCGAAAGAAAAGGGGATTTAATTGCTAAGGGTAGTTATCATACTGGCAAAGGAAATTATCCTTGGGTTTTAGAGAAAATGAGAGAACATGGCGTAAAAAAAGTTGCAGATTTAGGTTGTGGTTCTGCAGATGTAATAATTAATTTATGTAAATCAGATAAAAATTTAAAAGGAGTGGGAATAGATATATCAAAAGATGCTTTAGTTGAGGCCGAAAAAAGAGTGAGCAAAAATGGTTTGTCTGACAGAATTACACTTTCTCAAGGTGATTTATACAAACCACAAACCTTCTCAAAATCTGTTAAGGATGTGGATGCCTTCAATGCGATAATGGTAATGCACGAGTTTTTAAGAGATGGAGAGGACTCTGTTGTTGAAATGTTTAAATCATTAAAAAAAGAGTTCAAAGGAAAGTTATTTTTTTTAGGAGAATTTGATTGTGTTGATGATGACGAATATCAAGAAATGGACTATCCTGATAGGATACATTACCTTTTTTATCAACATATGATTCATCCACTTACTAATCAGGGTTTAGCAAGAAAAGAAGATTGGCTGAACATTTTTAAAAGATCTGGAGTAGAGGTCATCGGACTTAATGATAAATTAAATTTTAGGTTAGTTCAATTTATTCTAAAATTTTAGTTCATGAAAAGTAGAAAATTAAATTTTGCAATTATTGGATGTGGTTCTGTTTCAATAGATCATGCAAAAGCTATAAAAAAATTAGGACATAATATTTCTTATGGTTCAACAAAAAAAATAAATTCAAAAAACTGGAAATTATTTAAAAAAAAATTTCCTCAAACAGAATTTGCAACTATTAATGAAATATTAAACAATAACAATATTGATAGAGTAATATCTTGTTTGCCCTTAAATGAGCAAAAAAAATATTGTAAAAAAATATTAACATCGAACAAACCTATTTTAATTGAAAAACCGTTGCATGACAATGCTCTCAAATTAAAAAAAATTTTTGCAGTTAAAGATTCCTGTTTATTTAACAAAGCAGTTGCTTATAACAGAAGAAACTACGATGTTGTAAGCGATTTAAAAAAAAAAATAAAATCAAAAAAACTTAAATCAGTTGATGTAAATATTTCTGAAAATTCAAAATATCTTAAAAAAAAATACGGTAAAAATTTTAAAAAGGTATTTTTACATGTTGGTTCATCTAGTCATATAATTGATCTATTGTGCTATTTATTTGGAAACCTTAAAGTATTAAAAACTTGGAAAACAAATTTATCCATGTCGATAGTTTTTGTAACTAAAAAAAAAATTCCAATTTTTGTAAACATAAACCCGTCTGATGCTGAGAACCCATCTTTAAAAGTTCGTTTCATCGATAATGATATGTGGCAATTATCACCGATAGAGAGCTTAAAAATTTTTAAGGGAAATAAAACAATTAAATCTAATGAAAATTTTTTTAAAAAAAAAATTGTTCCCAATTTATTAATTATCAAAAGTGAAAAAAAAACTATGAGACCAGGTTTTTATAATCAAATGAAGTATTTTGCCTCTAATGATTTTAAAAACCTTTGTAGTGTAAAAGATAATTATAATTTAATAAAAATTTTTAATCAAATATCATGAGCAAAAATTTTAAAACTTTAAGACAAGCATTTTTTTATGCAAAAAAGAAAATTTCAAAAAAAAAATGGAACTGGATGAGCTGTGGGAGTGAGCGAGAGTATACTACTAATGCAAATTTGAATTACTTTAAAAAATTTAAGATAAAACAAAAAATTCTTCAAGATGTTTCAAAAATTAAAACTGAAAAATTATTCTTAGGAAAAAAAATTAAGTTTCCAATGTTAATAGCCCCGATGGGATATATGGCTCAATTTCATAAGCATGGTGAAAAAGGATTGGCCCTAGGAGCATTTAAATCTAATACATTTATGTGTTTAAGCGCTGTATCATCTTTTAAAATAAATGAAATTACAAAAAAAGAGAAAAAATTAAATCTTATATATCAATTTTACTCATTAAAACCTAGAAGCTGGGTTAAAGATGAATTACGTAGAATTTCGAAAATGGGTGTTAAAGCAATTTGCATAACGACGGATTCACCTGTTAGAAGTATTAAATATGATATTATTGAGGATGAACATGATGCGAGAAAATACGGGTGGATAGGTTTGCCAAGACCACCTTTGCAACATATGTCGAAATTGACTTGGAGTGATATTAGTTGGCTTAAAAGACAAACTAAAATTCCAATAATAATCAAAGGTGTAATGAATGTTGAAGATGCAAAAAAAAGTTTCAAACATGGGGCAAATATAATTTGGGTTTCAAATCATGGAGGAAGAACTTTAGAGTCTGGATTATCTTCGCTTGAAGCGTTAAATAAAATTAGAAAAAAATTCAAAAAAAAATTAATTATATTTGATGGAGGAGTAAGAACTGGAACTGATATGTTTAAAGCGTTATGTCTTGGCGCAGATTATGTCTGCATTGGTAGGCCAGCAATATGGGGGTTAATATTGAATGGATCTGACGGGGTATCTCAAATATTAAATTTGTTTTATCAAGAGTTTCGATCAATTATGGGCCTAAGTGGCTGTAATGATATTAAAAAGATTTCAGAAAATTATTTGATCAAATAAAAGAATTATAAAGAGGAATAGAGTTTTATATAATCATTAATAATTTTTTTTTCATTTTTATGATCAACTAAAATATCTTTTAGACACTTATTTTTAGATCTTAAAAACTTTTTATTATTTCTAATAGCAAATATATTTTTAATTAGATCTTTTTCCTTATTTATTTTTTTAATATATTTATATTTATATAAATTAGAAAATTTACTTTCGTCATATAAATATTTGAGTAAAACTACTTTTTTATTTCTTATTAATGCTTCAGCCAAAACTGATGTGGATCTCGAAGATACTATAATATCTGACCATCTAATTAATTGTGAAGAATTATAATCTTCTCTATAAAAGTAAGCAAATTTTAAAGGGTATAAATCTCTTGGTTTTTCCCTTGTTTTAATGTTCACAAAATTTTCTTTTTTTAATTTTTCGATTAATTTCAAAGTACCTGGGTTTTCTTTACTTTGATACTTTGTAAAAAAACCAACATTAATAATCTTTTTATCTTTGATTTTTTCTATTTTAAATATTTTGTCTAATATTTTTAACCAATATTTTGTAAATCTGATAGAGCCGATATATCTTAGTTTTTTATTTTTTAAAATTTTATTTTTGATCATGAAATAGCTCGGACTTATAAAGTAATTTGAATTTTCAAGACGGTTTTTTGATAAAGGTGTTTTTATTGCTGCTATTCCACTATCAATTTTAATCATCGGTATTTTCATTTTTTTTGAAGCAATAAAGAACAATTCCACATATTTCTCAGCTGATGATTCTTCATAAGTAATACTAGAAATGTTATTTTTTTTTAAATATTTTTCAATTATTGATACGTTTGAAAAAACTTTTTTTTTGTAAAGAAATTCCCAAAAAAATTTGATTTTTTTTTGAATAAAATTTGGAAGCAATTTTATTAAATCCACGATAGATAAAAGAATTTTCTCGAAATTACCTATTGGAATAAAATTATCATACTTTACATTTTTGTTAATAACAGAATTTATAATTTTATCTTCTTTAAAACTCTGATTAGGGTTAATTCCACATATAAGAACCTTTTGTTTTTTGTTTAATACATGAATAATCGGTGACAACATGTCAACGCTCACATAAAGATCTATTAAAAAAAGGTGCATTCTTAAAGTCTTTTCTCTAATTTAAAATTAATTTCTTTGTAAAAATTTGATTTTTTAATTTGCAACATATTACCTTTAAAAATTTTAACACATTTATTGTAATCCCAAATATCTTTCCAATATTGACTATCTACCTCTAAATAATAAAAAATTGTTTTAGCAATTTTAGTATTATTTTTTGATAATTTTGATATTTTAAAAATATTCTTTAAAGCTTTAAAATATTTTTTTTTATTTTTAAACTCTAAAGATACACCTAAATTTGAGTAAGCACTTGAACCTGAAGTAAGAGAATACTTTCCAAAACATGCAAATTCTAGACCAATTGTTCCTCTTCCAGTAATCACATTATCACATAAATCAATCAAATTACTAGTCGAAACCTGGGGACACAATTTGATAAACTTATAATTGATTGACTCAATTAGTTTTTCTATAATACCTTCTTCCCCGTACCTTTTGCTTGATGGATGTGGTCTTACTATCCAAAGCACATTCTCTATTTTTTCTTTTTTGATAAATTTAAGAGTTTTAGACAAATGATCATAATAATCTTGAAATATAAAATTTGTTCCTATTACATGCGAGGCATCTGAAAATGCGTGGGGGGCTATTAAGATAATTTTTTTTATAGTCGTATTTTGAAATTTAAACAATCTCATTAAATCCTTTTTTTTTAAAATTTTTTTTGAAATATTGCTTAATCTTAAGTTTTCAGGTCCGGTAAAATTTGATAGTTTTTTTTTAAATCTTGTTTTTAAAAAATTGTTCAATTTCTTCTCGCTCAAAGAATTCGTATAATTTACGAACTTTTTTCTAGACATCCCAGAGGATGTTAAACTTGTAAAACCATTTCTTATCAAGCCCTGATTCCACAAAATATAATTTGAAGCTTTTGACTCAAAAACTTTAATTCCTAACTTTACTCCTACCCTTACAGAGATAGAGCCGTTATATGAGTAACCCGAGTGATGACTTACTATTAATTTTATATTTTTTTTTTTTATTATATCTAGAATTTTAAGTGTTCTAAAAATTGATTTATATAAAATATTAGCTAAATAAAGGTCAATCTTCTTATCTAAAAATCTTAAATGATACCTATTATTAGTATCGTGAAATAGATCACCAATATAAATTTTTTCAACATGGAAATTAAATTTGAACCATTCAAATCCTTTAGACTTAAGCAAAATAAGACTTGCAATTAATAAGTAAAAACTTTTAAGAACTAAATATATATTCTTTAATAAAAGACTGATAGAATAATTAAAACATAATTCAAAATTTTTAAAATCATAACTTTTGTAAATATTTATTTGTTTTTTATTTTTGAGGGTATCTGTTAAAACTATTGTCTTGTTTGGATCGTTATTAGTTAATTTTAAAGCCAGAACGGAGGAAAGATAAGCAAGTGGCGGTGTACCTCTATCGACTAAAAGCAATTTGCCTGATTTCAACATTTCAAAGCTTAATTTTTAATTTATGTTCATGAGTTGTTATAGAAATTTAAATCTTGTATGAGTAAAAAATACAAATATGTTCAAATTATGAACATAAATCTTTATTTTGACAAGTACATGGGGTACTTTGCTTATATTAATTTTAAAAATTATTTATGACAATATGTGTGATACCAGCCCGAAGTGGAAGTAAAAGATTAAAAAGAAAAAATATTAAGCTGTTCCATGGAAAACCTATAATCAGCTATGCTATTAAAATTGCCAAGTCCTGTAATTTATTTAGTCGGATAATAGTCTCTACTGATTGTAAAAAGATAAAAAAAATTGCAGAAAAATATGGTGCAGAAGTTCCTTTTTTAAGATCAAAAAAACTTTCTGATGATTATACTATTACTGCAGAAGTAATAATAGATACGATAAAAAAAATTTCTTCGGAAAATTGTCAATATCATTTTTGCATATATCCAACTACAACTTTAATATCAAAAGTAGATTTATTAAAATCATTTAAAAAGATAAAAAAACAAAAATCTGACTTGCTTTTAGCTATTACTGAATTTAACAAAAACCCTCTAAGAGCATTACAGATAATAAAAAAAAATAACATTAAATTTTGCAATAAAAAGTTTGTAAATTTTAGGACACAAGATTTACCGAAGTTTTATGAAGATAGTGGCTCTTTTTATATTTATAACACTAAATCTCTTATTAAAAATAAAGGAAAGCTTACAAAAAATTCTACTTTTTACCTGCTCAATAAAGGAAAATCATTAGACATAGACAACATATTTGATTTTAAAATTGCAGAATATTTATATAAGGTTAAAAAAAGAATTAATGGATAATTCAAACACAAAAAAATACGTTGAGGGAATTGCTACCTACTTTGATGACAAAAAGGAAGATAATGAAAGATTATTTTATACATATAATAGGATATTAAAATTTCTAAATTGTAATCAAATTAGCAAAGGAAATAAAGTTTTAGACTTGGGGTCGGGTGATGGTAGTTTTGTCAATGTTTGTAAAGAAAAAAGTGTTGATGCAATTCCATTAGATGCTTATTCACAAAATATTGATTTCGAAAAGGATAGGCTTCCATTCGATAATGAGATATTTGATTTTATTACTTTGACAAGTTTAATAGAACACATAAACAATCCAAAATTAATTTTAGGGGAAATAAATAGAATTTTAAAAAAGGATGGTTTTGTTATTATTACTACACCAAATTTTAAGTACTGTTATGAAATTTTTTATGATGATCCAACACATGTCAAACCTTATACCAAAAAATCTATAGAAAGAGTTTTGCATATGAATGAATTTAAAGTGTTAAAAACTTTGCCGTTTTTGGTAAATAAATCTGATCTATTTTGGAAGTTGCCATATTCATTTAAAATTGCCAGCTTGATACCTTTTAAAAATCATCAATTTAGAAATAACTTCTTGATACCTAATTTTTTAAAAGGTAAATCGACTGCAATGACGATAGTTGCTAAAAAAAAAAATAAATTTTAATATAATTTATGTCATATTTTAAAAATAAATCTATTTTGATTACAGGGGGCACGGGATCTTTCGGACAAAGTTTTGTTAATCAAATTGTAAAAGAATATAAAGATTTTAAAAAACTTGTTATTTTTAGTCGAGATGAATTAAAACAGAGTATAATGATGAAAAAATATCCAAAAAATAAATTTCCTACCCTTAGATTTTTTTTGGGTGATTTAAGAGATAAAGAGAGAATTCACAGAGCTATGGATGGTATTGATGTAGTTGTGCATGCGGCAGCCTTAAAACATGTTCCGACTGCAGAATATAATCCATTGGAATTTGTAAAAACTAATATAATTGGTGCTCAGAATTTAATAGAGGCCTGCTTAGATAATAATGCAAAAAATGTAATAGCTATATCAACTGATAAAGCAGTTTCACCCATAAACTTATACGGGGCAACTAAGCTTGCATCTGATAAACTTTTTCTTGCGGCGAATAATATTAAAGGAAATAGAGACATAAAATTTAGCATAGCGAGATATGGAAATGTAATGGCAAGCAGAGGTTCGGTGATCCCTTTTTTTTTAGAACACAAAAAAAATGGATTTCTGCCAGTCACAGATATGAATATGACAAGATTCAATATATCTATAGAGGAAGCAGTTAACTTTGTTATTTGGGCACTAAAAAAAAATATCGGGGGAGAGATATTTATACCAAAATGTCCAAGTTATAGAATTAAAGATCTTGTGAAAGCGATCGATAAAAATTGTAAAATTAAGATAATAGGAATTAGACCTGGGGAAAAAATTGAGGAAGAATTATTATGTAAGGCAGAAAATCAAACAACTATAGACTTAGGTAAATGTTACGTGGTTGTTGGGACAACTAATGTAAAAACACAAAATTTTTACAAAAAAAAGAAGCATTACAAAGTGAAAAAAAATTTTGCATACACGAGTGGAACAAACACAGACTTTTTATCTATTTCTGACTTAAAAAATTTAATAAAAAAATCTAATTAATCTTATATTTCTTTAAGATTTGTATACCTTTTTTAAAAGAACTAAAATCAACAATGTCGTCTGTCTCAATAGATATCTCAAAGCCATCCTCAAGTGAAGACATTAATGTCATGTGACCAATTGAATCCCATTCAGGTATATCATTGTATTTTAATTTTTCATTAAATTTTGATTTATCAATCGCAAGAGCATCAATAAATATTTCTATATATTTTTTTTTATTTTTCATTAATCGATATTTGAAAAGATGCTCTGTATAATTTTTTCAGTTGATAGTCCATGAATATTTTTTAAATATTCATAGCTTCCCCCACTAGAATAATAGTCATTAATACCAATTCTTTTAAGTTTGCATTTTAAAGTCTCGTTAGACAAAACCTCAGCCACTGCACTACCTAACCCGCCAATTATATTGTGCTCTTCAACGGTAATTACCAATTTTTTATCTTTTGATTTTTCTAATATAGCTTCAGCATCAATTGGTTTTATTGTGTGAATATTAACTACTGAACAATCAATATTTTTTTCTTTTAAAGCTAATGCAGCTTCTAAACAATTAGATATTATATTACCGCAACTAAATATGACCACATCTTTCCCTGGTAATATTTCTATAGCTTTGCCAATTTCAAAATTATATTCATCGTTATTAATTATTTTTGTATTCGAGCCAGCTGTTAATCTTATATAGACTGAGTCTTTATACTCAATTGAGTGATTTAAAGCTTTGTATAACTCGTAAGGGTCCGATGGAACAATTATTGCGATGTTTGGAATAGATCTTAAAACACCAATATCTTCTATACTGCAATGAGTGAAACCTAAGTTACCAAGAACTAAGCCGCTAGCTAACCCAACCATACAAATTTTGTGCTTCATATAGCCTAAATTTACCTTAATTTGCTCGCAACATCTTAAAGTTTGAAAGGGCGCAAAAGTTGTTGAAATTACTTTAAACCCTTCACTAGATAATCCAGCAGACACTCCTAGTAAATTTTGTTCTGCTATACCTACATCTATATATTTATCTGGGTGTTTTATTTTAAATCTATCCAAACCTGCAGATGTAGATACATCGGCCGTGGTAATGATCAAATTTGGGTATTTTTTTTCTAATTCCATTGCAATCAAGCCAAAGGTCGCTCTCATGCCTAAGTTAGACCAAAGCTTAATATTTTTTTTTAAATCCATAAATTATATTTTTTTTAAAATATCTTTGTAAATTGTCTTTGTAATTATTGAATGATGCCAGTTATTGTCATTTTCAAATAATTTAATTCCTTTTCCCTTAATAGTTCTTGCAACTATTACTTTGGGCTTGTTAATGCATCTTTTGGTAATTGAATTAAATATTTTCTTTAAATCGTGACCGTCAATTTCAATTGTATGACAGCCAAAACTTTCAAATTTATTAGTTAAACTTTTTAAATCTAGGATATCAGAATTTTTTCCAGTTTGTTGTAAATTATTTTTATCAACTATGATTACCATGTTATCTAATTTAAAATGGCATGCACATAAGATTGCCTCCCATACTGAACCCTCGTTACATTCGCCATCTCCCATCAATACAAAAACTTTGTGGTTCTTATTCCTTTTTTTTGCAGCAATTGCTACGCCAATACCTAATGAAAGTCCCATGCCTAAGCTTCCAGTCGAAAATTCTATACCAGACAACTTATTAATAATCGGATGACCTAACAAATAACTCCCATCTGACTCAAAAGTCTCTAAATCTTTTTTTTTTATTATTTTCTTCTCAACTAAGGCAGAATAAAGCGCTAAACAGGCGTGCCCTTTGCTCAAAATAAATCTATCTCTTTTATCTTCAAGGGTTCTTGATTTTTTAATTTTAATGATATTTGAATATAACACTGCCATAATATCTGCTATAGAAAGAGCACCACCAATATGAGCGCTTTTTGATCCAGCTTTATAGGCTGTATAAACTATATTCTTTCTTATATTTGTTGCAAAATTTTTTGTATTTTTTAAGTTCACGACCTTCCACCATCTACTATTAAATTTTGACCATTAATGTAGTTTGAGTTCTCGGATGCCAAGAATAAAACTACCTTCGAAATCTCATCTGTTTCAGCCATTCTTTTTAATGATATTTTTTGTATTTCAGATTTTAAAATGTTTTCTTTTGTATTTGAGTACATCAACTCAGTTTTTGTTAATCCTGGTGAAACAGAGTTAACTCTTATGTTAAAATTTGACAATTCTTTAGATATGGTTCTAACACTATTTATTATTGCTGCTTTTGAACTTGAATAAGCAAATCTTCCATAATCTCCATCAATTCCAGATGTAGAGCTTATAAAAATAATATTTCCTTTTTTATTTTTGGCCATAGCTCTAGAAATCATTTGAGTAAAGTATATTTGTGAAAAAAAGTTAATTTGAAAAATTTCTTTCAGATTTTTTTCTGATGTCATCTGAAACAAAGAATTTGATAAAATACCAGCATTATTTACTAAAACATCAATTTTTTTTGTATTTTTTAAAATATTACTTGTGCACTCTGAAATACTAGAGTTTTTTGACAAATCTAGCTTGATAATTTTAATCTGAGTTTTGTAGTTTTTTTCTAGATCTTTTGTGAATAAAATAAATTCTTTGTTAATTGTTCTCACACAAGCGTAAACATTAGCTCCATTTTTTGCAAAATCGACTAGAATTGATTTGCCAATACCTTTATTGCAACCAGTTACAACTACATTTTTACTTTTGAGTGACCCAAAATTCATTTAAATTTAGATACTATTCAACAAAGTCTTCTTTCGAAAAAATATCTTCGGCATTTACTGGTTTAAAAATTGTTTTTCCTGGAGTTGAGTTAAAATTTTTTATAAAATTTATATCTTCTCCAGCTAAACACAATGGACTATAATTTCTAAAGTGTTTAATTCTGAAACCGTAGTCAGTTATTTCTTTTAGAGATTGTTTAAAAACATTACCAATTTTTATATGAACATATGGACATGCAAGCACATCGCCTAAAGCAGTTATATAAATTCTATTAACTGTTGTGCATCCCATTATTTTCTCATATTTGTTATCAAACGGGTTCCACAAATTTCTAGTTAAATTTTTGTACTCTTTACGCATTTTTCTAATATGCTCAATATCGTCTTCATCACATATTACATCATGTACTTGGTTCCACATACCGGCTGGGCAAGCTACATTAATAAGTGTTTTATACTTTTTTTGTTTAGAATAATCTAATAGTAACCTTAGATCTTCACTTTTGGCATTGTAATGGCCAACTGTTATATTTAAATATGGATCCATTCCAGCCTCTTGAATATATTCCAAGGCTTGCATAGCTCTTCTCCAAGAGTCTTTCCTACCTCTCATTTCATCGTGAAATTTAGGGTCCATACTGTCTATGCTGACTGACATTCTGCTGACACCGTGTTTAGCCAGCTCTTTAATCATTTTTCTGTCTGCTTTGTATCCATTAGTTGTCAAGTACAAATAAAACCTCTCTGGTTTTATAGCATCTAAAACATTGAACAATTTATCAGGCCAAAGTAACAATTCTCCACCTTGCAGATCCCATTCTATATAACCTAATTCGTCAGCTTCATTGGCAATTTCTTTTACCTTTGATAATGGTAAAAAATCTTTAACGTGATCGCCTTTAGGAGAGTTAGTAAAACAATATTTGCATCTTAAATTGCAAGCGTTGTTATAATTCAATTCGATACCACGCCTAAAAGTACCAATTTTTCCATCATTTTTTCTTAAATGATCATTAAGTTTTCTAATTTTTTCAAGGAGTCTCGGTTTATTAAACCATAGTGATTTTACAGTCATTATTAAATAAATTTTTTTATCTTTGTATACACTGATAATTGATAAAATGGAATAATTATTTCATATCTAACCTTGTTTTGGTTTCAAATATAATGAATTTGGGAGTATTAAAGTAAAACTTGCCTTACATGCTAATTTATTTTTTATGTAGCCCTCAGCGTTAAACTTATAAAGCCCTCTTGTTTCAGAAATTAATTTTGATTTTATATTTAGTTTGTCACCAGGAACAATTTTCTTAAAAAATTTAATATTGTTTGAGTCTGCAAGATACAAAGTCTTTCCAGCCATTTTTGGGAGTGTAAATATAATTAAAGATGACATTTGTACCATTGCTTCAACTTGTAACATTCCAGGCATATTTGGATCTCCGGGCCAATGAACTTTAAAGAACCACTCATTTTTTTTTAAAATTTTATATCCCTCAATACTATTTCCGGGTATAACTTTTGTTGCACTATCAATCAATAAGTAAGGATCCCTATTTTTTTGAATTTTCAATATTTGTTTTTTGTTTAGTTTCATATTATTTGATATCGATCCTACGGGTAAGTAATTTTGTAATGTCATAACCATCCCAAATCAAATCAATGTTTAATGCTTGGCCAAAAGGTACTACCCTATCAATTCCATTAAAATTGTTTGATTGAAAAAAATTTTTTAAGTATTTTTTACTAAAACCAAAATATGTTATTGTTTGTAGTTTTTTATTAGTTATATTTTTCAAAATATTCAAATCTTTAACATTGCATTCATAAAAAAAACCCCATTTAGTTTTTTTTAAGTTTGTATTTGGTAACAATTTCTTTAATGATACAACATAGAGAGATCTATTAAATGCCCGATATGTTAAAATATTTTTATCAGACATTAAATCAGATGCAAGTCTAGAATAATTATCTACAGATGAAATAACAGGTGGATTGTAATTCTCATCTACTAACTTTTTTATACTAGCCCAAAATTTTTTTTTTGCCAAATTTAACGATTTTCCTTTCCATAATATTAAATGTGGTGATGAACAAGCGTTTTGGTCTACAATGTATGTATCATTATAAAAATTTTTAGCCAAAATATTAGAAGAGTAATTAGAAAGTTTTAAATATTTTTCTGCATTAATCAAAGATATAGAGAATCGATCCGAGAAAGGTATATCTATATTTCTTGATTTAGAGTCATACTTTTTAATATCACCAATAGTTTTATCCCCTCCCCAAATTAGTCTTGCATCACAAATCAATGATAGTTTTTTTGTTAATCCCTCATTATCTGTATATCTTATAATAGATATCATCTGTTTTACATTCGTATATTTTTTTAGACTTAAAATTTTATTTAAAGTTTCACAAATAATATTTATTTCTTTAAAGTTTTTTGTAGGCACCTTGACAATATTTGAATTACCGCACAACAACCCAAATATTAAAGAGTAGGCAAAATTTGTTGGTATGTTAGAAGGGGTTATATGAAATAAAAGACCTAATCCAAAACTAACATGATCGTTATTAAAGTATTTGTTTTTGAGTTTAAGTATATTGTTTCTTCTGCAAAAAAAAGAGAGTGTTATTAAATCAGGTAAATTTTTCGACTCTTTCTTTAGAATTTTTGAAAAATCGTCCAAAAAATTTATAATCAAAGGATCAAATGGCTTTAAAAGGTTATTTAGTTTTGAAACGTTTCCTACTAAATACTTTGTTTTTTTATTAATTTCCATGTTGTGTTATATGTCGCTGCATCCTCTAAGCTCTGCATCTTTTAATCTACCATGTATCAAAAAACGTTTATTATTAATATTGTAACACTTGCAATTATGTTTTTTAACAATTTCCCCTATATCCTCCGTTAATATACTGTGTCCAGGATAACTTGTAGGTAAAAGAGAAATTAATTGAACAATTCCTTTTTCGCCCTTTTTGCATATATTTAAATTAGCATCTCTGATTAAAATGTCTGAAAAATTTGAAGGAATAAAATAACCACATTTACACTCAAAAAATATTGATCCAATTTGTTCAACTAAACCATAATAGTTTATAATTTTTTTAATACCAATTTTTTTATTCAAAAAAAAATTGAATCTTTCTTTATTTAATTTTTTATTTTCAATTTTTTTCCAACCACCTCCATGTATCATTACTGAATTGGTAAATGAATTTTCTTTAATTTTTTTTTTTGTCTAACTTTTCTATTAAATTCAGATAAATGTTTGAAGTCAATCCAAAAACTAAAAATTTTTTCTTAAAATTTTTTCTTAAAAATTTTTTCAAGATTTCATAATCAATTTTGTTTCTATGATCTAACAAGTATATTTTTTCGTTTGCAAAAATGGAAAATCCGTTTATTGCAGCAATACTTGCGCTATAATTGTTCCGATCAATATTTTCAGGTTTTTTATCAACTATTAACATGGGAAGTCTTGAATTTCCTACTATATTAAAAAAGATTTTTTGCAAAACTTTTATTTGATTAAGTGCGTTGTATTTGTCTAAAAAAATTTTAGATAAGTTAAACGATGAAGTCCCTGATGAGTAAAGTGTTTTAAAAATTTTTTCTTTTTTGATACTTGTGAGCTCATGCTCTTTAAATAGTCTGACAGGTAAAAATGGAATATCTTTTAAATCTTTTTTTTTTTTTAATTTATAATTTAAACCTTTTAAATAATTTCTATATTCTCTTGATTTTTTAAAGTGAAATAAAGTGAGAGAATTAATTTTGTTTATAAAATATGCCTCTTTTTCATTACTTTTAAGAGAGTATGCGTTATACTTTAGCAAATTTTTAATGTAATTCATTTTATTTTATAATTTGAGTTTATAGTTATATGTTAGGTTTTTTTTAGTAATTTTTTTTAAAACAAACACATTTCTATTAATGGACGTTATTTTTGTTACATATTCTAACATTTTTTCAAATTTTTTGGTTTTATGATAAAAAACATCTATTTTGTTCTCATCCCCTTTGCGTAAGCTTACATTAACCCCTTTTTTCAAAAAAATTGTTTCTAATTCAGATAGATCTATTCTAACGCCATAAATTTTTGCATACCTATCTTTTCTCCCAACGATATAATAAAATCCACTCTTATCTCTATACGCTATATCACCAGTTTTTAATAATCCCCTATTTAAATCAGAAAGTGATAAATCCTTTAAACTTTTTGCGTACCCCATAAATACATTTTCACCTTTGTAAATTAATTCTCCACTTTTATAAGCCTTTTTTATTTTTGTCCCGTTTTTCCCAACTATATAAAACTTTCCTCCTGGTATCGGCTTTCCTATGCTGCCAAGCTTATATTCTGCATCTTTCCATTTTAAATATGACATTCTCGAAGTTGCTTCAGCTGCTCCATACATTTGTAAAAATTTTATTTTTGAAGTTTTGTACTTTGAAATTATTTTTTTTAATAATATCAGGTTCATTTTCCCACCTGCTTGAGTGGTATAACTAATTGTTTTTGGTAAAATATTTTTAAAAAGTTTGTCTACAATCGAATAACTATATGGTACCCCAGAAAAATTGTTAACTTTGCAACTATCCATTAGCTTCCAGAAATCTTTCTCTATCATGCTTTTGCTAGTAAGCACTATGCTTGCGCCTCTTAAAAGATGAGTATTAATAACTGATAAACCGTATACATAGGATATAGGTAATGAAGTGATTGTAATATCTTTTTTTTTAATTTTAAGATATTGAATAATTCTTTTTGTATTTGATATTAGATTTTTATAAGATAACCGTACAAATTTAGGAGACCCAGTTGATCCTGAAGTAGACATAAGTAGCATTAAATTTTTATTTAATAAAATTAATTTCTTTTTTTTTCTTTTAAAAAGTGAGTAATTTTTGTAAACAAATTGATTGTCATAACTTATAAAATTCTTTTGCAATAGGCTTGAGCAATAAACATAGTCTGGACTATATATTTTTATTAAATTTTTTAAAAATATCTTATTTATCCTGTGATCAAGTAAAGCTACAGTATGTCCTTTGTTAATAAAAGAAACGTATCCAATAATCGTTTCAATATTATTTTCTGCTAATATAAATATAAGCTTTTTTTCTTCTGAAACTTCATCACTCAAAATTTTTGATTGTTTAAAAACTTGATCGTAAGTGAAAAATTTTTTTTTATTAATAATAATAGCTTTTCTTTTTCTAAAATTCCTTTGGTTTTTAAAAAAACTACTAATTTTCATCGACATATTTTAATTTGAATCGATCTCCAACTTTAAGGTTTATCTTAGACCTTTTATTCAAAATGTGTCTATAGAATTTAGGATGCAAGCCATAACCTGGCCTAATTATTTTTATATTTTTGTTGGTAATCTGTTCCCCTTTTTTAATTTTTCTTGAAACATATATAGATCTACGCGTATTGTAATTTTTTTTTGAACTTTTTGAAATTTTAATTTTTCCATTTCCCAATGATGCCTCGGTAAGTCTGATATTTTTAACCATTAAATTAAAATCATCTTCATTCGTTGAAAAAAATGAGTCTGGTGATATATTTTTTTTTATATTAAAATGCTTTTCTATAACTTTAGCACCAAGAGCTATGGATGTTATTGGTGATATATAACCTAAAGAATGATCGGAAAGACCAACTAAAATTTTATATTTTTTAATTAATTGCTTTATTGCTAAGAGATTTTGCTCATTAATTTTAGCTGGATAGGAAGCTACACACTGCAAAATCGCTACTTTCAAATTTCTTTTTTTTTTTATAGTTTTAAGAGCTAGCTCAATATCTTTTATACTTGATAAACCTAACGATAATATTATTGGCTTTTTAGTAGATGCTATTTTTTCAATTAAAGGTATGTGTGTGATTTCAGGTGATGCTATTTTGTAAGCTGGACAATTTAGTTGTTCTAAAAGATCAACTGTGTCTAAATCAAAAGGGCTTGAAAAAGCAATTATTTTTTTACTTTTGCAAAATTTAAAAATTTTTTTAGTTAGGTTAGTAGAAGTTTCGGCTCTTTTATATAATTTCCATAAATATTTGTCTTTGCCCCATGCATTATCTTTTTTAATAAGAAAATCCTTTGTTTTTAAATTTAAAGTTAAACCATCTGCTGTATAAGTTTGTATTTTGATTACATCAGCTCCATTTTTTATAGCTGAAATAATCAATTTTTTTGTTGTTTGAAAATTTTGATTGTGATTGGCAGATATTTCAGCAATTATTAAAGCTCTAGAATTTAATCCAATTTTTTTACCACCAATTTTAAAGTTTTTTTTAAAATTCATTATTAAATTTTTTTAAAATAAATATTATACTGATTTCCTATCTTAAAGTATTTTTTAATTGTTTTATAAAATTTAAATTTCTTTAACATTGGTTTATAACCGAAATATTTCCAATGCTTCATTAACGCTTTGTTCTTCTTATCAATTGAAATTATACAAAAGTATCCTTTTTTTTTATCAAGATAATTATTTTGAATTTTTATTGCCTTTAAAATATCAAATAAATTTGTTTCATTTAAACAACTTATTAATCCTGAGTATATAAATTTGTTTTTTTTAAAGTAAAAGAAATCAGCAGTTGAAATATATATTGGCAAATTATTTTTAATGATGAAGAATGACTTCCTTTTTTTTTGATTTTGAAACCACCAAATGTAGTGATCTATCTTTTTTATAATTTTCTTGTTTGCGGAATATTTTCTATTTATTTCAAGGTTTTTGAAAAATAAGTATTTATTAATTTCTGATTGTTCTACTCTAATCATTGGAAAGTCTCTCATAATATATCTTTAAATTTTTTTTTATAATTTTTTTTGATTAAATTAGTATCTAAACAGTTATTTTTCATAATTTTTTTTATGCCCAAATAATTATCCTTCATTAGTATAAGTAATTTTTCAATTTTTTCTTCATTTTTTAAATCATTTTTACTCAAACAAAAGTAATGGCCTAGATTCTCGTACCCTTTGTCTGTCAAATTCTGATTACTATTCATTTTAAATAACAATGTGGGTATTTTTTGAAAAGAGGACTCAAACATTGAAATTCCAGCTGAAGAAATGAAAACCTTTGTCCCTTTTAGATAATTAATAATACTCTCAGGTTTGAATATTAGTCTTACATTTTTTATTTTTTCGAATTTGTTTTGTAATTTTCTTGAATTCTTCGAGAAGGGTCCAACTACTACATTGATTTTATTACTAAAATTTTTTGATAATCTTTTTATTATTTTTTCATATTCTAGTAGATTGCCAGCTCCACCGTTATAAAATAAATAATCTGAGGTAATCTTTTTTTTTTTCTTATTGCTTTCAAAAAGTGCATAGTCAGGTCCAATTAGAAATTTACAATTTATTTTATTATTTTTTTTTAAAGTAAGTTTAAGTTTTTTATCTAAACTCAAAATATCTGGGCTATGGTTTATATAAAAATCGGAGTAATGTTTTGTATTGACTTCATCCCCAATAACAACAAGATTCTTTACTCTTTTTTTAACAATTTTTTCCCACTTGTATCCTAAATAATAGCTATCTTTTATGACTATTTTATTTTGAGAAAATTTTTTTATAAAATTTAAAAATTTTTTTGCATCAGCTATCTCATTTTTGAATTTTTCTTTCTTTGTGTAAAGATTAATTACCTTTTTTTCCTTTAAATTTTTAATGTCTGAAATGTAATTTGTTACAATGACATATTGTTTTATATTTAAGTATTTGATAAATGACTTAACTCTTTTAAAATGGCCAAGTCCTGACTTAGAACCACTGTCTATTCTAAAAAAAATCATTTAATAGTATTTATGCTCTTAAAAAATTTAGAGAAAACATCATATCAACATTAAATTTATTAGGATATCTCTTATACATAATAGTTGACCCAGATAATGATGTATTCCATGGAAATTTACCTTTTATTAAAGAATCAAAAAGTTGATATTCGATATAACAATCTAACTTATCTATTTTATTTTTGTTCTTATCATAATTCTTGAGCTTATAAGTTTTAAGAAAACTTGATTTTTCTTTGTCAATCCCACAATTACTGTTTATCATGTATTTCTTATAAATATTGAAACTAATGTTCCAAAAAGTATCTATTTTTTTATTTTTTTCTATAATTTTAAAGTAATTATTTTTTGCTTTATCAAAATTTTTATCAAGTTGTTTTAAGTTATAACTATGTTTTGTTTTGTCTTTATAATAATAATTAATATTTTTTATATCTTTAATGAAAACGTTATCAAAAGATTTGTTTAAAATTTTAGCTTTATTATAATTGATATTTTTTTTCTGATTTACAACAACTGAGCCCCCGCCTATAAGATTTAAAATTTGAGATTTTGATTTAGACGTACTTTTTTCAATTTCCTCAAACGTTGGCTGTGCAATATATTTATTCAAATTATGAAACTTTCCATATATTGAATATGTTCCTCCTGCTGGAAAAAAAATTCTAGGTTTCAATAATTTTAAATAAGAATTAATTTCAACTAGACTTTTTTTAACAATTCTTTTCTTTTCATGTGCTCTGTTTACATTTAAAAAACATTGTGGGAATTCGCTTGCAGCACCTAATGCATAACAAAATACGTCAATTTTTTTTTTAAATCTTAAGTGAATAAATTTTTTTATTTTTCTTAAAACGTTAACGTTCATTGGCATATCAACATTATTGTAAAAAACTGATTTATTTTTGTTGGACTGGATTACAATAGATGTGTCTAAATCGTATTCAATATTATCAGGTAAATCACTAGAGTTGCTTATTATTTGCGGAATTATTGCAACCGAAAAATCCTTATTAATTTTTGTTTTTTTCCAAGGTTCTATTTCAATGATACGTTTTGAAAATTTTTGTAGCCGTCTTTTAAGCACTCCGTTTTTAAATTTTTTAATTATAAAAGTTAGGTTTTTGTTGTTAAATTTTGACAATGTTTTGAAATCCAAATGATCACAGTGAAGATGACTTATATAAATAAAATTTGATTTAAAAATTTTAGGGCTTATTTCTTCTGTTGTTTTAATTGGATAGGAATACCAACCATTATCACTTGTTGTGCCGATCCAAGGATCACATGTTAATAAAGTTTTCCCTACTTCAGCACTAATAAAAGAATTAGCAAAATGATAAATTTTCATAATTAATTTTTTAATTAGTGTTTAAAATCAACATATATAGATAATCAAAGAATTTATTCAATTATTTAATTTTTCATCTTTTTTTAAAAAGACTTTATTTTCAAGAACAAAAATTTTTTTCAGTGCATAAATCAAGCCAATTGAGCTATTAGTACTGGTCAGCTACATGCGTTACCGCACTTCCACACCCAGCCTATCAACGT